>UEXM01001057.1_pt1 | contig 25366 bp, 21 predicted proteins | sample 1796661 | NCBI WGS metagenome assembly UEXM01 (sample SAMEA4772469, study PRJEB27181) | metagenome | reverse complement strand
TGAATTGAATTTCTTCTAAATTCAACTGGTTTTAACTTAATTTTTCTAATAATAGACCCAACTGGGTGAGATTGCTTCTCAGATCCAAACAGACCACGGAATACGCCAATAGCAGTATCACTAGCAACCGTTTGGTTGATACGCATGATTTCATTATCAATAATAATGTAATCACCAACATCCCATCCAATACCCAATGCATTGGTTACTGTTAAAGTATTAAGAGTGGGATCATTTAATGCAGCAGACAAAGAACTAGTGATACCAGCATATGTTGGAACAAGTCTTGCAGATGATGATTCATCATTAAAGTCTATGCTATCTGCTTGAGCAGCAATACCCTTGAGATAGATTGTACCGCCGCCAGTGGGAGCAACTATAGTAGATCCAGAACCAACATTAAGAGTAAATTTATCAACAGATAATACAGATTCAATAGTAAAATCACCATTGAGTATATCGCTTGGCAACCCACCAATTTTAATATTATTACCAACTAGCAATCCATGAGAATTTGTAGAGGAAACACTAGCAATACCACTAACATTATCATAGGTAATTGAAGTGATGCCAATAGACTCAGATACCAGATAGGCAGTAACATCGGAAAGAACAGCAGCACTGACATTAGTGAGACCATTAGTATTAACCCCAACAATGTCCTTCACACCAATAAATGGATATTCTGCATAAATTGTAGATGCAGATGAGACATTTATCTTATTATCATCACCAGTTTCTATAGTTTCAATTTTATAAAGATTATTGTAATCCCTAAAAATTTCATCCCGAATACCATCAATTCGGATAACATCACCAACACTGTTGTGAATCTCTTCTACAGTTACATAACCTTGAGCAAAACCAGCAGTGCTACCAACACCAACAACAGCAAGTGTATTGCCAATTCCATATGATGATCCACCATCAACTATCCTAATGTCAGTAATAGATCCATTAGCATCAACTCTTATGTTTGCAGTGGCATGTTTACCAGTGACTGATGCACCAAATCCAACAAGATCTGCATTATATAAGGTTTGAATACTTCCACTTCCGTCACCATAATTTAATCCAATACTAGTGATACCAACTTTTGTAATATAGTTTAATCCATGATCACTAGTTGTTGTAACTGTATGAGCAATACCACTTTGAGATTCAATTTCTAAAACATCAATTCCAGTTCTAAAATCTCTAATATTCTTATTAATAACCTCTTTAGTTAAGTTATTTTGAGGATCATTAACCTCAGTCAAACCAAGAGGTGTTGGTAGAGCAAACGTTCTTGTTTGTACTGGATCAGAAGTTGGATTGTCTCTATCGAATTGTGGATAGAGATTTTTTAATGGTTGATTATATCTTAAATTCTGGAATGGTGTAACTACAGGTTGAGAAGACGAATCAATCAGAGTTAAGTGATAGACACCATCTTTGGCATTCGGCACATACTCCTGAACTTCCTCTTTTCTATAAACGAAAAGAGTATTAGAGAACTCTTTTCTCTCAAATCTAGGAAGATCAACAGTTCTATTATTAGTATCATTAGTAAATAAACCTGGATTTGTAGTCATTCCAACAGTAAATGACTTTCTAGTTGGTCTTCCAGTTATAAAATACTCACCATTAAATCCAGTATTACCAAGACCAGTAGTATTTGCACTAGATACAACATTGACAAGTTTTACTTTAGATCCAACAGATAGCTCATGAGGTGCCTCAGTAAAAACTGTAGCAACACCAACAATGCCATCCCATTCTGTACCAGAAATATATCTTGGATTCCTTAGTTCAGCACTATTGGAGAGAACAACTGGTTGAACACTCTTATATTTTGCAATCTCATTATTTGAAAGACCCACAGTTTGACCAGATTCCTGCATGACAAAGGAATCTTCTGGTGGTCTACCAAGAACAGCAGAATCTTTGGGGACAACATATCTAACTTTATAAATTTTATCATCTAAAGTTCTGTTATCTGGTGTTCTGGTGAAGAATGATTTTGGAGTAGCTGCACCAAGTGCTGCCGTCCCAAGTCCAACAATGGAACTGTAGATATCATTATTATCATTACTTACATTGATATACCATTGCCCCTCACCAGTATCATACTGTATTGGGTGACCAATATCGCCAGTGCTCTTATCAGATACTCTAGACTCAATACTGAGGATACCACCCTTGCTATTAATATTTAATGCAGATGCACTAATAGTATCATTCAAGGTTTGAGCTAACTTAACTTGATCACTATTAATTCCAGCAGTAATTGCAAAATAAACACTATTGTGCTCTAAACCATCAGGAAGTTCTCCATCATCACTAAGAACACGAAGAGACTCACCACTTGAAAACTGGTGAGGTTCTGTTAGTGTGAAGATATTTGAGGTAATACTATTGATACCAATTGCAGTTCTACCAACAGTACTATTCTTTTCAGAAGAGACCTCATAACTAGTAACTCCAATACCAGTTCCCTGAGTATCGGGCATGATAATAGTTGCCTGTTTGGTTTCAGGAGTACCATTAATATTAAGAATAACCTTCAGTTGATCATTAACCTTAGCACCAACTCTATATCCTTGAAGAATAGATTTTGGAGAAACCTTTTGATTATTTTGATTATACAAATATAATCTAGTAGTATTACCTACTCCAACTGTTTTATCTACATCAATTGCTTCAAATTCAATATTTACTTCATCAGTAGAAACCTGTTGAGGTGGCAGAATATGGGTAATAAATCCAGTATCATCTCTAGGGAAAGCATTTGCCCTAAATCCAGAACAAACAAGAGCTTTTGCACCGAAGTTAGAGTTTGAGTTTGTAATGGACATGTCGCCACCACTCTCACAAATGAAGTGATTGGCGTATCCAATAGCAAACACTGAGACCAACTGTAAGAAGGCATCATTAGATCCCTTAATGTGGAAGTTCTCATAAACTGGTTTGTATACAGCAGAAGTATCTGTATGCAAATTCTCTACAGCAGTAGAGTCTTCATACACTCCAGATGTAGTATTATATTTTACAAATGCGTTATCATCTTTTTGTAGTCCAATTCCAGTGAATTGAGCTACAACCATAGACTTAAATCCAGTCGCCTTACTACCATCAGCATGGAGACCACACATACCAAATACTGATCTCAAAGAACAGTTAAAAATGTATGGAGATGCAGAAGTAACCGAGTCAACTACAATGTTAAGTGTTGCCGATCCAGCAACAACTGCAGGTAATGCATTTGCTGGAGGAGAAGATACCTCATAATTAATTCTAGTAGTACTCTCTACAGAGCTAATAACAAATGATCCATTGTATCCACCAGTAGGCACACCCTCAATTCTAATGGGAGTATCTACATCAAGACCACCAAGTTCTTCTACAAGATCAACAGTAATAGTATTTGAAGAAGTTACACCATCTCCAGCCTTGATACTGCTGATACCAACATTATCTCCCTTAGATCCAACAATTCTATATTCATCAATCTTCGTTTCAATATCTTTATCAACATCAGGGAAGTTTGGTCTAATATCTCTACCACTAGATGCCCCGTAAAGAAGTCCGATTCTATCATAGTACATATCCAGATCAGTTCTGGAAGAATCATAGTTTAAGAATCCATCTTGGAATTTAACGGGATTAACACCATCAGCATACTCAAAGCATGTCAGTTTATGGTGTGAATAGTTTGGAACATAATCAGTTGTCCCATAATCTTTATATACTCTAGCATTCGGATCTGCATCAAAAAAGGTGAACTGATAGAAGTAACAAGTACCAGTTACACGAAATAAACAAGTTTGGGTGATCGCATTGTCTGTTGGATCTGGGACAAACTTTGGCCTAATTTTAGTTTTACGAAGATCTAAACCAACGATAGAAGTACCACGGGGAATGATTACACCACCGTAGACCGAGTTCATCTTATAAAGATCATTGTCTTTATCATCAATGTCAAAATTAGTATCTAAAGTAAACTGTTGAAGTGCATCAGAAGATGATCCACTACGAGTTAACCAATTATTTGCATTGACAGGAGAATCATGAACAGGAATCCATCCTGGTCTATTATCAATAACGTGCTCGCCAGGATACACAATGATAGTAGTTCTACTAAACCTATCATTATCAAATCCTTTCTGATATGAGAACCTTGCTGCCTCTAAGAGTGCCCTTTGGATAGTTTTGAAGGGTCTAACAAGGGAATTACCCTGGTTCTCAATACTATCCGTCGAGTCAATACTAGAGGGATCAACGTAAAGGATATCACCTTTACTGTTCTTCAAGAAATTATCTAAGCGACTAAGACCCATTTTATTCCACTAGATGCTATTGCTATGATTTATTTATTCATTCTCTTTTGCCTCTAAAATGTATTCTACAGTGTTAGCAACATCATTCATTGCATCACGAAGCTCAATCTGAGTTCCAGAATGTTGTTCTAGTTTTGTTACACCATTCTTGAACTCTTCACATAAAGTCCACCTCCACTGTTGCATACCTTTAGAATACCAAAGATTTATTTTCATGTGTTGGGTTGCTCCAATCGTTAGTAAAATTACGTATATATTCAATTTTGTAAAGTATTTCTTGATTATCAAGAACAAACTCTTCATTGGCAAAGTGCAACTTTACACCCTTGTCCAAAGATAGATTCATAATATAATTTCTTCTATCTACATCATCAGGAAGAGAAAATATACTGAACATAAGTATATGATCAACTTTACCCTGATTAATCAGATACTCCAAATACACATGATTTCTACCCTCATTATCCCCAGTTTGATGGGGAAATATGTATCCCATTCTATTACAATACTCCCTAACCGTCAATGTTTGAAAATATAAATCTATGTATTGAGTTTTAAATCCCTCATATTCAGCATACATCACAACATTATCAGTATCAGATATATTCACATTTCTAGACTGAATATTACTATCACCCAAAATTCTAAAGTATGATCCTGGCCATTTTCTATGTGGTTGTCCATCCCTTAAAAGAACTCTAACATCAATACTAATTCTAGTATAACCAGTTCTATTTGGAACAGCACCATGAATATTTTCTTGAGTAAACAAAAGAAATTGACCAGTATTAATATTAACTGGTTTACATGTATTTAAACAATGCTGCTCAAAATCTTCACAACTCCAATTATATCTAAGGCATTGCTTTGTTAGTAGTCTACTTTCGTATTGCTCAATTATTTGTAGAGAATTTGATTCAAAACATTCGGTAAATGGTAACCAGATAGTTCTCAATCCCAATCCATTACCAACCCACTGTCCTTGGTGAAATGGAAGGACTGTTCCACTCTCATCCTGGTTAGGAACATTAATTCTAATATTTCCAAACCTCTGAACCAATAAATCACTCGGAACCAATGGAAGAATATGTTCAGCAATTAGATTATCAAATCTCTCATAAAAATCAGTATCTGCTAAATCCTTACCAACTTTTTTTGCTAAACTGCCTACAGAATTGTAAGGAACAATTTTATGAAGAAGATTTAATTTTTCGACTCCAGGATAATATTTTTGAATACATTTTAATACAGTGTCACTAAATTGATACTGTGTGTGATCGTAATCGTATACTTGTGCGTCAAACATATAAGCCCCCAGTCGGATTTGAACCAACGACATCGGCTTTACAAAAGCCGCGCTCTACCACTGAGCTATAAGGGCATTCAATCATCAAGTTCTGCAAGAAGTTCTGGATTTTCTAAATCTACCTCAAAAAAACAAGGATGGCATTGTTCCATAATCAAATATCCAGATGATAAAAATAAGTCTTCGGAAGTGTAAACTTTTTTATGATCGTTAGCTCTAACTTGAAGAGAAGTATCAAGCTCTTCAGTTTCAGTTAACTCATCCCAAGTAAAGGGCATACCATTAAGAAAAAACATGTTCACAACTCGCATAAACCCCTGAGTTTGATTCCAAACATAATCTTTGGTAATCTTTAACTTCATTTTGGTTGTGATATTTCCTAATATTTAGGGATAGGAGTAGGGGGACTTGAACCCCCACGACCTTAATGGTCAACAGATTTTAAGTCTGGTGCGTCTACCGATTCCGCCACACTCCCATTAACATAAATCACACCAATTTGTTTGTCAACTTCATAGGTGGGAGGATGAAAAGCACAATACTCATTGAAGATGATTTTCATTTCCTTATTAGTCAAATTAGCATTTTTTGCTGCTTTTGGCAAGTTCCATTTTGCTGACCAAAGGTTTTCCATTGATTCACGAGTTTCAGGTCTCATAAAATTTTAATCCATAAAAAAGCGGAGTATCGGAATCGAACCGACGACATCTAACTTGGAAGGATAGCGTTCTACCGCTGAACTAACTCCGCGTTATTCATATAGCATACCTCATATTTTTATATTAGTCAACCCTACCAAGGACCACCAGTCGCAGGGTCTTGTGCAATACCGACAGCAGTATTAATCTCTGACAGTTTTTCAGTATTTTCTTGAAGTTGCCTTTCCAATCCCCATACTTGTAACTCATAGTCACCTTTCATGCTCTGAGTGGTGGTCGCAAGAGTTTCTTCCCCTTGAACATTAGACCAACCAGTATTATAATCTGATACTAGAGTACCCAAACTAGCAGAGTATCCAAAGACCTTACCAATTTCAGATCCACCATGTTGAGTTAATTTAGTACTAACACCACTTCCAACATTTGATGAAGTCAAAGTATTGTATGACCCACCAGTAAATGGGTAATCAGATCCAACATCACCACCAGAAATTTTGGGATAGTCATAAATTTGGGCAATATCTCTTTTAATTATTCCATACGCAATATTAGCTGTACCAACACCAGCAACACCTAATGAAACACCTGTTGTAATAGCAACTCCTGTAACAGCATTACCATATACACTAGTTACAGAAGATAAAGTTGTTCCATATGATGCGGAAGACAATCCAGTATTGCCACCAGCAGATTGAATAGATGTTTTTATAGTATTAATGCCATCTAAAGATGATACTATTGATGCCGATTGAGTTCTAGCAGGCCCCATAAAAGCATCTCGAAGAGAAGTAGCAACTCCAATTCTCTTTGGCAACCTCTCCTGCTGCAATTCGTACATTGCCTTATCGGCAAGCAATCTGTCGTTTACAACTCCCATAAATTATATAAGGCGTTTGATTCTATTTATTGTGAAGGTTGCACTGCTAATGACGGGATATATGAGAAATTGGGAACAACACCTCCCAAATATCAAATGCAACATCATTGATAAGTATTCTGCAGACGTTTATATCTCATCATATAACTATTCAGAATTATATATGGGTTCTGGTGTAGTTAATGTAGATACTGATAGTCTGATAAGAGAATATCAACCAAAAAACTATCTATTCAGAGATAAAGAAACTCTACCTGAATTTGAATTTAAATCAGATGGTTTAGAGATGAATGGTAGAGATTGGTCATATAGGATATTGAAGCAATGGTACTGCATATATTTGAGTCTATCTCTATTTGACCCAGAAGATTATGACATAGTGATCAAATGTAGAAGTGATTTCTCAACAAAGAACTTCAATATTAAAGATGGAGATATAGTTATACCTGCATGGAAGGTCCATCCTGGTCCATGCGAACCAGAAGACTCATATGTTGATTACTTCGCTCATGGCAAAGGTTACTGGATGAAGCAATACTTCAAATTTTATGAGAAAATAAAAGAGATCCATGAGAATGATTGGGGAGATGTCTCTTTAGGAGAAACCCTAATCAAGTCATACATCGACAGATATATTGGAAAGGACCATATCAAGTTTGATTATAATATGGATTGGATGCTCAGAAATGAAATGTGGGCATCAGATTATAGGAGATTGTTTGAGATTGGAGATCCCGATAAACTACTCAAAGTTCCAGCCACTGAGAAGGATGCGTTGATCCTTGATGATAGTCGGGATTCTGTGGGTTCAAAGTAACCCTAATATCACCAGGAATCACTAACCGCTCTTCTTTTCTCTCAGAGATCTTTTGGGTAAAATGCCCAATCTTACTTGGAAAAATTACAACACTTCCTTCAATAGGTGTAATGCCATAAACATTGCAGTTATACTTGTTATATTCGGTAATTAGATTTTTCTTAATTGACTCAGTAAACATATCTCCAACGCATTCATTGGGATTTTTTTCTTGAGCAATGCAAAACCTATCTGATGTCTCTCCAGTGTTTACATAGTAAACAAAACTCAAATCAGATGCATTATGATTATGTGGTTTAACTGAAGGTGTATCATCATCTTTATGATACCCAACCCAGGATTTAATAATGTGATAGTCCAACTTTGAATGATCAACCTTCAAATAATCAAAGTAACTATCTACATGAGACCGAAGTTCTTCAAAAAACGGTTTGCATGATACTTTTTGATGTGCAAATATTCTTCCAGAATATTCTGGACTTTCATTTTGATATCCATCAAACCAATAATCACGAAGTTCATCAATATGCTTTTTGATTTCTTCATGACACTCTACCATTCCCTGATACACAATCGTAGGGAATGCTTCATGTACTCGATGCATCAGATACCATTAATATTATATTCTCTATTATCTCCTGGATAGTCCTCTGGTGTCAAGCCCTCATACTCAGGAATATTTTTAGTTGTATCCTTACGTTCACCAAATACAACATAATCACAATTAATACCAGTTCCTGCATTATTTTTAATAATAATCCTATTTCCCCACTCAATCTTATAAACAAATAATTCTTGCCAATGTCCATTGGGAGTTAGATTAACAGATATATTATCCATATCAACTAAATCTTTCCAATAATAAGGAAGTTCAATATAAGATTGATTGACTAATTTACCTTTAATATACACATCCGCAGTTGGTCCCTCAAGAGTAATATACCTAAGACGATGATTTTCTTTAGATGGGTGCTTAATGTCAAATGATTTTTTAGCATCCCAAATTGCAGATTTTGCATTTAGAGAGGATACTGCAGAACTTACAATATCTGATGCCTGAACAATAGCATCTGCCTTAATATTACCACATAATATATTGTAATGAATCCACGGTGTACATGCATCAACAGGATAATTTGGATCACCAGTTGTTGCTTTTAACAAATAATCATATTTGCTTGAAAAGGGTCCAGTAATTCCCTCATCTGCACATCCCGTGGTATTACTTGCCTGTGGAATAAATTCTGCCATAATTACCTCTTAGTATCATAATGATATCCAGATACCGAATACTCATCGTTATTACCTGGATAGTCTGCTGGGGTTGTACCCTCGTATTCTGGAATTAGTTTCTCACCATCTACTCGCTCACCATAAACATGATAATGGCAGTTAATAGGTCTAGAAGAGTGAAGAAAAACTTTATTGTCTTCAATTTTATGAACTATAATATCTTGATGACTTCCAACTGGAGTAATGGATACTGTAATTGAATCAGGATCTACCAATTCTCCCCAATATTCTGGAAGGTGAATTACACTATCATTCTTCAATTTACCTCTTATGTATACGTCATTTGTTGGTCCTTCAGGACAAGTGTGACGCAATCTCCAACCTTCCTTTGTTGGATGAGGAATATCAAAATTCTTTTTAGCAGATAATATATGACCACCACAGCGAGACATAACTTCTCCCTGAGCAATAATATTCATCCCAGCATTAATGCTCTGAGCGGTGTCTATGACACCTAAAAATGCTGCTGGTCCATCTACAGCAAGTGAATATGGATTATTAATCCCAGTACATAGAGCACCAGGAATAATTGGTGGAATTATCATGTCAGGATTCTGACATGGACCAATCATTACAGTCGCTGTTAAGAATGGCGGAAGAGCTCCAAAAATAGATGGACCCTCCATAAAAGATCCTCCTCTAATCTGTAGAGGACCCTTGCCCAATACAAGACTAGGATCACCTTGACCGACATACAAAGTCTTTTTAACTTCCAAATCGGGTACTTTCATCCTAAAAATCCTCCAAGTCTTTGCTGTGTTTCAAATAATGATGCTCCTTTTGATGGTTTTATTGTTGTAGAGGCATCTGCACAATCAACTAAACCACCGTAAAAATTTAACGAACTGCTTCCAACTAGTTCACATGTCCCTGAAGATATAAATTTAGCAACTGAATCACCGTTAATCTCTATATTCTTAGATTTTATATTAATTTTTTCATTAGATTCAATATTGATGTTTCCAGTTTTATTGTTAAACCCTGTTGCCTTTATATCAATATCTCGGGCTTCTATCCTAATCCTACCAGCAGGTGCTCTTAATACAATATCACCTCTTGCAGCATTTAGCATATACGATACATCATTAACAGGAACTTCGCCACAATGTACCTGATATACACCAGGACACCTATTAATAGTTCCTCCCTTCATTTTACCAGAAGACATGAACATTGTATAGTGCTCAGATGCTTGCCCTGGTTCTCCATTACGAATTAATACTCCAGCATATGTACTATTTGGACTTATATGACCAAATTTTATATGACCGTAGTCATTTCCCAATTCGATTGGGTTATGTATTCTTGGTTTTCCCATGATTACCTAGAGTTAATATCCATACCCACCACCTGATGGTGGAGATGGTGGTGGTGCAGATGGTGGAGATGGTGGCGGTGCCGATGGCGGTGATGGTGGTGGTGCCGATGGAGGTGCTGATGACGGTGCCGATGGAGGTGCTGGTGACGGAGATGGAGATGGAGATGGTGCAGATGCAGGTGCAGATGATTGTTCAGAAGAAGTCTCTGTTGTAGGAGCAGAGAACTGTCCAGATTGTCTAGATGTTGTACCGTATGTAGATGATGTACTAGTTTCTTGACTTGACGCTGTTTGGGCAACTTGTCCCATCCTCTGCGTAAGCACCCCATTTCTCCAAACAAATCTTTCATCAGTGTACTGCAAACTTTCAGATGCAGTTTCGTAAATATATGGATGAGGTCTACCCTGATAAGATTCATGGGTTCTACCAGTCATCTTACGTCCCATATGAGTATGGAATGGTCCATAATATGGTTGTCCATTAACAAATCCGACAAAAGATTGACCTTCAATATTTCCAACACAATCAACAACAGATACAACTGATTTAAGAATATCGTCACCGTAAATTGTCCCTTCTGTATCATCACCAATTCTCTCTACACAAAGAATTGGATTTAAAATAGCATTATATCCAGTTTCAGATTCAATATAAATTTCTGGTCTCTCTACAAATCCTCTACCTGGTTTTAATATTTCCAGAGAATCCAAAACCCCAAAAGGTCCAAATTTAGGAATTACTTCAGCACCATTACTTGGTTTGATGACAACCTTATCTCCATCAGAGTAATTAACCCCAGCATTTTCAATATCAATACCACAAAGAACAAGAATAACTGGATAACTACCAACATTTAATGTTGGGAATGCATTTACATCAGTCTCACCATTTAAACCAGTACCTGGTATCTTAGTTATTCCCCTAAGTCTTCCCAACCTTTCATCATTATTCTCACCAATCCCAGGACCGTTAATACCACCACCATCAGAATTTGATCTTCCGCCAGATCCCCCAGGATAAATTCCAGGAGTAATTATGGCTCCTCCACCACCAACAGTACCGCCAATAATATTCCGATCACCTGGATTAATAACAATATCTCCTACTCCTCCATCATCTCCACCATCACCATCTCCAATACCGTCGCCATCATCACCATCTCCTGGTGTCACTGGGTTAATAACATCATCACTAGTTCCTGGTGGATATTTTTCCCACCTACCATCACCCCTCTTAACTATAATCCAATCTGCTGGTGCCCAAGTTCTATTATCTCCACCGAGATCACCATTAGGTCCAGGCAAATATCCAGATCCTGGATCTTCGATTATAACTCTTCTAATTTGTTTTGTTGGAACTCCACCCTCACCAATTCCTCCATCAGGCTCCATTTCAACTCTAACTCTACTACCACTACCTTTACCACAATTATCAGATATATCTACAAATGGTGCTTTTGAATATCCAACCCCAGGTGCTATCAAATCAACTCCAAGAAGGTCTCCAGCAGCACTAACTATTGCATTGCCTCTTCCTCCAGATCCTCCGCCACCCCAAAAAGTTACTTGAGGTGGACCACAAAAAACAGGACCAACATTACACCCATTTGCAGCATTTACTGCGCCATCAATTAACTCACCAAAATCAATACTAGCAATATTATCGATATCAACTAAATTTGCAGCATTTGCAGCTAGACTTTTTGCATTATTAATGATTCCTTCTATATTAAAAGTACTTGGGGGTTTTGATCCTTCAAAAATATTCCACTCTTTTGTTTCTGGACACTCCTGATCCTCTTCACAAGCAAGAAATCCTGCAATCTGACCAAGAATTCCAAGAATTCCTCCTACTAAACTAAATGCACCACCAATCAAAGAAGATAAAGAACCAATAATAGAATCAATAGCACCACTTAAAGCACCCAAAACATTGCCAAGAAGTGATCCAACAAAGTTCTGAACGGCACATGCAGGTACATTGATATACCTATCCAACATTTTACCAAGGAAATTGCCAACAAGACCTTTCAGATTGCCGATCATCTTATTAAAAAGACAGACAATTAACTCAATAAGAGCATCCTTTGCAACCTTTGCCTTGTCTCTATCTGGTGGATTAATTAACTCATATAGTTTTTTAGTTTCTTCGTTTATCTTCTCCTCAACAAATTTTCTAATGTTTTTAAATAAGTCCTTTATCCCAAGTGACACAAACTCAGACGCTACACTAATCTGTTCCTGAATCCATTCTTGCTTTTCAGAAATCCATTCTTGAGCAGCACTCTCCCAGGTATTAAGTTGATCAGTTGCTCTCTCAATCTTTGCAATCAATTCCTGCATAGACTTCTGAATAGAAGTCATAGGAACCTTTTCACATGCAGTCGGAGATTGTAAAGCAAATGCAGGTTCCTGCATCATAGTGCTATCCGACAAAGATCCCGTATTAGGATAGAATAGATCCTCCAAAGGTTTTCGGTTTTTTCCCTTCCAGGGAATAGAATAACCAGCAACTACATCTGTTCCAGTAATTCCACTGAAGGGAGTAAATCCATTATTTTCTGGTTGTTTTTTGGGAAGAAGTAGATGTCCATTATTACCCAACGTTCCAATATGCATTGGACCAGATTTAGTTACAGGATCTGTCCACATCCCCCATATAATACTACCTTGAGTTATACCAATTGACCCACCAGTTCTTTTATGTCCACTTCCAAAACTACCAACATTTATTCGCACCCAAGGAAGTTGTATATCAGGATATTCTGTTTTATCCGCAGGATGAACTCCTTCAATACGAACCTTAACTCTATATCCCCAATTATTTACAGACTCTCTCCCATCCAACAGTTCATCGTCTCTTTCCCAGGTTTCTCTAGGAGCGACAATACCCTGCCAATAGTTAGAAGGTTGATCGAGTGTAAAAAGTGGATTGAATATACTTCCTTGTGACATTTAAATCAATCCTCATATACCAAACATTCTGGTTCTGATGGGTTTGCATCACAATACAGTTCTAGTGGTGTGGGATCATGGTGATCACCTGCTTCAATTTCTTTTTTGTGATGTTCCACGTAATCTTCCAATTCATGCAATTCGCCTTCAATATGACGACGTTGATTGGGGGAGATCATAGGATTGTCAAGGATTTCTTTATCCTTTTCAATATGCTTTTCGATACTTTCCATAATAGTTGATGGAGTTAATGTTATTTATAGGTATTATAGATCAAATTTCTGCAATCGTCAGGATTAAAGTTGGAATCATTAAATCAAGGAGATAAATCAATATCTACCAGATTGACCAGTAAAATCTTTAATGTTGAAGTTACCCGAAGACCCAATTAGATTTTGCAATCCAGATGAAGAATTTGATGTGTTATTTTTCTTCGGCACTCTACCATAAGAATCCCGAATTAAATGCATTTTAGTCAAAGTAGTCTTTGGTGTCAAGTGAGTGCAAATATCACATATTATATACAGTCCACTCAATTCTTTATCAACGCCAGTTTGATCTTTTGAACTTTGTTCTGGAAAATCACAATGTACCAATTGTCCCGCCCTCAAAGAATAATCACCTACAACAACAACTTCCAAACTTAATGAGAATAATTTATTATATGTCATTGCAGACTGCAAAATAACCTCTTCTAAGATAAGATTTGAGTCTCTCTGTTTTTCAATCTGTTCTTTAACATTTCCCTCTGGAAATTCTCCTTTAGAGTCTGTTCTTGTAAATCTTCTAGAGGCAAGTTGACCATCTGTTGCAAATTGACTCTCAAATTCCTCATTTAATTTTGCTACTTCTGTACCACCATGAACCTTTTGCTCATCACTACTAACCTCTTGAGATTTTGTATTAAAAATGTGGGTATATGTATCAAATGTCTCCAATTTAGATCCATAAGTACCAGCAGCAAGATTTTGCCTTACATTTACAGTCTTACTAGCGTCAAAAGAAATTATCTTTCCGTCATATCCAGTAGGCAATTCTGTTGTAGAGTTATATATAAATGACTTATAGTTTTCCTCCCCATCATCGAATAATGTATCTATTGATCTAAAATTAAATCCTTCATAGGTTTCATAAATCAGATATCCAGCACTGTTTTCAGATGATTGAGATACTGCTTTTGTAGCAATTTCTGCTAATAGAGTAAATGGTTTCTTACCTTTACCAGCAAAATTGTGAACATTTGCTGTTGCATCCAGATTAATATTTTTTTTAGTTTTTAAATATTCATTTAGAATTAAAGCTACAGACTGACTAATTTCTCCATCAAATCGTCTATACACTTCACATGCCAATAAATCATTAGCAATCAACTCTCTAGACACAAGATCCAGAGTAAATATAGTGTTTTCTGCAGAAGATATTATGTTACGTATTTCTAAAATATATAAATCATTATCTCCACCAAATTTCAGTTTATTTCCTAAGTTGTCCTCAACCGTAATATTGACTTTCTCAGATCCTGCAAGTTTAAGATCTTGAAGAATGGCAATATTATTCTTTTTCCCATCACTAGAATTACCAGTATCAACTATAACAATACTAAACCTGACTGAACTATCCAATATACTCTCATAATAATCACAAACAACTACACCAGCAGAAACATCAACTGTATCTCCAGATTTTGATGTAATCTCAAGTTTATTAATATTACCAGATTGTGATGCTTGAAGTGGAGTTGCCATTTTTATACTGCTATTGCTGGTGATCTTGAACTTATAACTCTAGTTCGCGTTTTGGTTTGTGTTTTGGTTACTGTTCTAATTACAGGAACTTCTTCTCTAACAATTGCTAATGTAGTTTGATTTTCTTCATAAGTCGTATTACGAGAAACTTTTTCCACATTAGATTCTGGTTGATTAACTGCAACTTTGGGTTTAATTTCTCCTGCTCCATGAGTATTTACCCAATTACCAGGATCTAAAGTTCCACTTCCACCATTTACACCTAAACCATTAGTAGAATTTGCAATTTCCCAATGTAAGTGAGGCAACCACTTTGTTAAGTTACCCGAAGCAGATCCACCAACATTTGCAAGTAATGCACCTGCCTTAAATTTATCTCCAACATTTAAACCAATTGGTCTATGTAAGTGCCCAAAGAAGTGATATGCATTATGCTTTGAATCTTTCCAAATCATCCAATATCCATAACCACCATCATCTGGTGAACCAAGTGTTTTATTAGCATCAACTACTTCACCATCTAGATATGCATACATTGGAGTATCAGTGGCAGCACCAATGTCATATCCTTTGTGATTTGAATTTGTATTATATCTATAACCTTGACCAGATGTAATTTCGGCTCCAGACCCCTTTGCAAATGGACTGTAGGATATCGACAAGTTTGCTTGTTGTTTACCACCATACTTAACAGATCCAGAAGTTCCTGTCAGAGCAGACAATTTACTAGACCCAGACAAAGTTAGTCCAGCTTGCGTTGGTAAATTTGATCCATTACGTCCACGAGAATTATTACGATTACTAGGATTACTAGGATTAGGTCCAGTTGCTCTAAGTGGTCCTATTACAGTAGTAGAACTAGTCTGCCTAATATCATTAAATACACCACTATTAACTCTAGAAACATCACGATTAAACGCATTCTCAACGTTTTTACTAATGTCATTAAGTCTACGAGTTCTTACTGCAGGAGATTCAACAACCATACCACCTACAGACAACTTTTGAAGAAGTTGTCTCAATGCATTCATAGGAGCAGGTAAAGCAGCGTCAAAGAAAGTTGTTAGATTTTTAGCAATATCAGCAACTGCTCTTCTATCAACTTTTTTTCCAGCAAGTAAATCAACACCAAGACTCATAATCTTAGAGAGCATACTATTATTTCTTTGATTAAGTCTCTTCCTAACCTTTCCAATTAAAGCTAAAGGTCCACCACTTTTAACAATACCAAATATCTTTTGGAATATATTTGGTTCTTTAGATTTCTGCTTCAAACCAGTTTCTGCTGGACTCTCAGATCTTGAAGGAGTGAACTGATGAATTTTAGCACTTCTCAGTCTTTCTTGCTGTTCCCTCCTCTCTTCTTCCTCTCTACCAATTACTCCACCCTCCGCTTTTGCCTCAATACCTTCACCCTCATTACCAATAAGTACATTATAAAGACTTACTCCAATTTGATCACCAATAACGCCACCAATCAATCCACCAATAGTTGATCCTGCAGCACCAAGAAGAAGATTTCCAACAAAGGGAACAACAGATCCAACAATACCACCAATGGCACCACCAAGAAATGTACCAAGTGCCTGACCTGCAGCCATACCTACAGCAGCAGCTGCTGCCTTACCAACTGGTTCTTTAAATATTAAAGTTCTAATACCAAAGTCAATCAGAGGACCGACAATAGGTATTTTACCCGCAATTCTTCTAGCACCTTTAGCAGCTACCTTTTTACCAACATTACCAAAAGCCTGTCCAAATCTTTGTTGAGCAGCCCTTTTACCAAACCTTCGCTGATATCTTCCCCCAAGATCCTGCTGAGACCTGGCAGCAGCAGAATTGGAGGTACTTCCACCTCTAGATATTCTTTGATTGTTTAAATTATCCCCCGAGTCAATTAAACGAGTTCCATTACGACCTACTCTACTATTGAATCCATTAACTCTATCAGTACGTATACCATTTCTGTTAAATCTACCTCTACTAGTAGTTACACCACCTCTACCACCACCTAAAGGATTAGATCCACCACTACCTACCATGGCAGCGATGATTGCAAGATTCATGAATTTTACAAATAACCCCTCAAAAGATTTTAATTTGTTAGCAGCATCATCACCAAAAAGATTCTCAGTTATTCCATTAACTTTATCAACTACACCATATCCAATGTCAATAAAAGATACTAATTTATCAAACAGACCAATTGAAAAATCTACAATAAAATCAAATAGTTTGCCCAATTGAATGGCTTTGGCAAACGCAAGCATCTGTGGTAGAAAATCTACCAATTTCATAAGAAGATATCCACCAAGAATTTGTTTGAAGAAATTTTTAATTCTTTCAAAGAATCCTATTTTTGGTAATTCAATTTTACCTTTTTTATTTACACGATCATCGCCATCTTTGGACTCCATAGAGTCCTCTCTTTTTTTTCTCTTTAAATTCTCTTTATCCCTTTTCTGTAATTTTATTTTTTGGAGATTTATTTTTACACTTTTTTTAAGTATAACATGTATCTTCTTAGTTGTTGCACGTATCTCAGCAACATCATCTTTTGTCTTATCACTTACCTGACCAGATTTTTCCTTATCCTCCGCATCATCACCACCCTTTACAATATTAACAACACCCAATACACCCTTTTCCTTCGATCCAGGTACAATCTTTGCAGAAGGTAAAGATATCTTTGTAGGTACAGTTAAGACAACATTCCCACCACTTTCAACACCAGGTAAAAGTTTATCTGCAGTTATTGCCATATTATTCTACCCCCATCAATCCATAAATTGATATATTCATCATTCTAGATTCATTTTGCTGATAGGATAAAAAATGTTCTATATCCCTATTTCCAGAGGCACTAGATCCAGTTCTCTTCGGTCGATCCATCTTCTTATCCATAGACATAATATTTACTTTTGGTGATGGAGGGGGTGGAGGTGCTGTCATAGTGCCCCCAGAAGCAAGCATTGCTATGGGTTTTTTGGATGGAGCAGATTTTGGATTATTTTGTTTTGGCATAACCCCAGTAAACGCCGCAGTAGTATTTGGAGTAATTTGTTTTGATTCTGGTGGACCCATCATCTCCCCACCAGACTCATTAGGTTTAACTTTTGGGGATTTATATGAATTCTGACTTCTACGGAAATTAACTCTACGTTGATATCCAGACTCACTTCCAGTCATATCACCAGCAATAGGTTTTGAAGGAATTGACAGAGATGTTAGATCTGGCATCAGATTACGATCAGTATTCCACGACTTTTCATAATCAGTCATACTATCAACAGGTTTTCTCCATCCCTGCTTCATTAACTCATCAACTGCCCTTTGAACGTAATCATCAAGAGTAAATCCAGGTTCATTATTCACCGCTTTAGTATGTTCGGGATGATTATTATCATCCATAATGGCAGACGAAGTTCTTCTACCTCTTTTACTAGCTTCACGTTGAACGTCTATTGGAATTAAACCACCACCCTGTGCGGTCATTATATTGCCAAAAGGTGCCCATTGAGGTTTATTAGTACCGCCACCTGCTTTATTGAGATCTAAAAAGAATGGAGCACCATAATTATCTACTGCCTTCTTTGATATTACAACCTCTCCTGGTTGTGCAATGATCATTTGAGTATCCTTACCAGCACCCCTTACTCTCTTACCAGTAGATCCCTTGACTTTACCACCCCTAGGCAAAGTTTTTTTTGCAATTTTACCTCCACCAGAGAACGCATTCATTCCTCTCTGTCCTATTTGCTCTCCCAATAACTGAGAACCAGAAGGAATTTGTCCAGTTGCCTTAGTTTCTGCAGGAGTTACTGTTCCTGCATCATCTTTAGCATTTTGTTCTTCCCGTAGTTTATCATTTCTTTGAGAAGCAAAGTATGCACCACCAAATGCACCAATAGAACCCAATACCACAGCCGAGGCAATGGGATTCGACTTAATTAATCGTAAAAGTTTTGGTATACCTTTCTTGGCAATTGTTAATGTTAGTTTTGCAATTGTTCCCAAAACTGTTCTTACTAGTCTACCAATAGGATTAAAGAATAGTAAATATCCAGCCAATAGTGCTGGCCACCAATCCCCAATAAATCTTATAAGACTTTGTATTTTCTTTTGATTTTCTTTTTTGGCTAACCAATCTACCAATAAAACTAAAACTCTTCCCAGTAATACAGTACCAAGAAAGTTGATAATCTTACCAAGAAGGTCAAATACTGGCGCAAGAACTCTTCTGGCAGTTGCCATCGTCTTTTTGATACCTGATTCTAACCCACTTTCCCTATTTGCTCTACGAGTATTCTCCTTCAGTTTTCTTTCAGATTGAAGTTGCTTACGAATGGCGGCATATTGACCCTCCATCAACTTCAAAATAGAATCACAAGTTTTACGAATAGCAGATATATTTTCTGCAAGTGACGCCTTTCTTTGCTTTTTCTCTGCTGTAGCAGGAGGTAATAATTTTTGAGGTTCTTCTGGAGCACCAGTAATAAAATTCTTTGCCTGCTTTAATGGTGCAGTTGCTGATCCAGAACCAGTGTTAATTCTTTTTTTATTAATCTTAAAGCGACCAACCTTACCCTTGATTCTCTTAAACTCTTCTGCTAGGAGCATTTCTTCTTCCCTAGCAATAGTAGACTTGCCTAAGGTAGATTTAATTACTTCCTCTTTTAACAGAGACTGGTAAGTGCCGTAATCAATATCAATCGCATCTTCTTCCCCAATAATTTTTAATATTCTTTCATCAACATCTTCACCAACAAGATCTTCCTCTGTAACACCATCATAAAGTTTTAGAGCTCTGGGAGTTAGATCTCCCATGGATACCATATCATCTTCATCACCATATCCCTCAAACTCACCCTCAGATTCAACTTGAGGAGGTTCCTCTACCTTTGGTTTCTTTACTTCAGGTACTTTTGGTGGTGATTTAGGTTTTGGAGGCTCTTGAGAAGCATTTACAACATAATATTCCCAAAGATATAATGAATATTGATTAAAAAGATCAAATTCCTTTATATTTTGTGGACTAATAATTGATGGGGACGGATAATCTTTCTCAGACTTATCCCATTCTCTTAAAAATATATCTACTACTCTATCATAATCTACATCATAAGCATCCCCAATAAGAATTTTCGACCGTTCCATATAACTGGCAACGGACTTCCTAAACCCCTGCTTTCTCTTTACAAGACGGGAATAGGTAATAAATTCGGTTAAAAACTTGGGTAACTTATTAGCCATTAGCTATTTGCTCGCTGTTGGTCAGCTTTTAATTTCTCTTCTTCCAGATGAGCCTTCAATAACGCAACATAAACTTCTCTCTCCCATGGAATTAGATTTTCAATCTCAGTTAATGAGTATTTATGGTACTGGATTAACGCAAAATTTAACTTAAAATAATTCTCCAAATCCATATGAGAGAGGGCTATGCGAAAAAACTCGATAATCCCTCAAGAACAACGGTACTCTTCTTCTTAGTTTTTGGATTTGTCACTTGAAGTTCATGTGACAGTTTAGGCATAGTCTCAAAAAACTTCTCAATCTTTTTAAACTGAGAGGAATTCATTTGATCTAAGAATTCTACAACTTCTTTTTTACTCAAATCTTCAACCGCCCAGGACTCTTCTGCAGTAAAAACTTGACTAATACAACTTGCGATTAAATCAAATGATTGTTCAACACTAATATTATCACTAAAATCAAAATTACTTTTAATAAATTGATCAAGAGATGGGTACTTCATCTCCATTGCAAGGGTATTATCAATTTGGATATTCTTAGAATGCTCAGAGTTTTTAGAAACTTTTATATCATCAATATCAATCTTAACTGGAACATATGTATCTTCATCATCAGGACAAAGAACATTAACTTCCAATTCTTCACCAACAGATTTGCCACGAATATTTAAAAAGAGATATTCAATATCAAAGGTAGGCAAAGACTCAACACGAATACCATCAGTTTTTATACAGTTTTTGATTACTGTTTTAATTGCCGTGGTTATCTGCTTAGTATCTTCACTCTCTAGTGCTAAAACCAGCAATTTCTCCTCTTTTACAAGAAATGGTCTATATTCAATAGTTTGTTCAGTAGAAGGCAACTCAAGTTCATATGTAGGAGTTGATATAGTAGGTAATGGCATAAATCAAATTCATTTGTTTTTATTTATATTCAATTTATGAAAGATCCTCCTGTAAAATTAAAATCAGTATTAAACAATGATTCATTAGAAAAAACTTGTTCTGCAAATTGTGGATCATAATTAAAATCTGAACCAGTTACATTAGTATCAAATGCAAAATTGAATGGAATTTCAGGATTTCCTGGGGACAAACTACTTGATCCAAATGCATTAAAGTTATAATCAGTTTGACCTTGACTCCGATCAACAAAGTATCTAGTATAACACATAGATACTGTGACTTTTAATAATTGAGTAGCTTCATAAGTAATTGGAATACTATTAATAGCTTTGGGAAATGCGTCTACAAAGTTATAGACCATGGCATTTGCGCCCATAGAATTCCCAGAACCCAAATCTTTTTCATATTTTGCAATTTTCATTCCAGTTTTATACGTATCTGGGTATTTTGCTCTTTGATGAACTTTACTTTGCAGTTGCTTATCAGTGTAATTATTTTCACCAACAATAAACTTCATCCAATAATCAAAAAATCTAATCTGGCGATAATTACTATCTAAAGTAACCAAAAAAGTTAATTCTATAGTCTCATCAAATAATCTAGAATATGCATGTCTCTCAACAATACCATGAAAATCTCTATTTGTCTCTACCGTAGCAATACTAGATCCAGGTAAAGATGCTTCTATACAGGTAAGTTCAAATAATTCTCGATCAAGTCCTGTTGCAGAACTTCCTCCCTCACCACCAGCTACTGCAGGTGGTGCTTGTATAAGTACAGAATATACTGAAGTAAACGCAGGATTCAATATTCTACTTTTTAACGTATTCATGGATACGCCTGCATTGATCCCTATATTTGGCATCTAAATAAAGTTATTACATCTATATTATATGTAGACAACTTAATGAAGGAAAGTATAAAAAGTAAATATTACCCATCACATCCCAAAAAATATAAGGGTAATCCAAATAACATTATATGCAGAAGTAGTTGGGAGCGCAAATTCTGCGCCTGGTGCGATCTAAATGAAAATATAATTGAGTGGGCAAGCGAAGAATTTTGTATCCCATACAAATCCCCCCTTGATGGACGTGTTCATAGGTACTTTCCAGATTTTTTAATTAAAGTAAAAGAGAAAAAAGGATCTACAAAAACATATGTGATTGAAGTAAAACCAAAAAAGCAAACTCAACCACCAAAAAGAAAGACTAGGGTAACAAAATCATTTATCTATGAAGCAAAGACGTATGAAGTTAATAAAGCAAAGTGGAAGGCGGCAGAAGAATGGTGTAAAGATAGAAAATTAGAATTCAAAATCATAACAGAAGACGAACTAGGAATCAAATGACCCTGTTTGAAGATTTAAAAGAAGAAGTATCTATAGAAGAAGGAAGATCTCCATTCTTTTATAGGAGAGCATTCCGAAGATTAACCAAAAGATATGCATCTCAACCAGATCTTTTTGTCAGGGAAGAAAGAAAAGATAATAGCGAAGAAGAAGACCAAAGAGACAACAATTTACTAAGAAGATTTCCTAAACAAGGACATCTTTTTATGTTTGAATATACTTCAGAAAAAGATAATGTGTCAATATTTGATCCATTCCCACTAGTATATTGCATAAACTCTGATGGTAGGACATTTCAAGGATGCAATTTACACTTCATTCATCCAATAAAGAGAAGACTTGTTGTAGAGAATTTAAAAAACGATAAGCTGAGATTACCATATAATTCAATATCTAAATATAATATAAGTCAAATAAGAGGACTACTTTTAGACATTTCGATTGATGAATGGATTACTGCATCTAATTTGCCAATTGAAGATTTTGTTACCATAAAAAATGGCAAATCTCGCCCAGCAAATGTTAGTGATGTTTGGAAAAAGAATAATCGATCCTTTAGGAACATGTTGCGAGGAGCAAGAATATACAAAGGTTATGGAAAAAATGACAATCACTTTAAATAGATAACAATGGCAACTCCAACAAAAATAACTAAAGTAGGCGCAGTATTTCAGACAAAACTGGACAATGATGGAAATCCAATTCCTCTAGCAGATGCTAATGAGGAAGTATATGTCTCTCCACCCCACGTACTGGCGCAACCAAAACCGAAAAAAACACAACCCAGTAATACCGATATAAATTTAACTCTACCATCAGATGCTAAGGCTAATTCCAATACTAGAGTCCCATATGTGTCTGTCTATAATCCCAAAACAAAAACAACTGATATTTATCTACAAGAGTATGAAGGTATCTTAAACCGCACACCCAAACTACTTGATCTTGATAAAAAAATTGCAACAAGAAACGCAGATGGTTCGTATGAACCAACAGAATTTGCAAAGGGTGAGTTTTCACCCAATACAGTTAACAATCTAGCCAATAGTGCCGCAACTAGGGCAGATCTTGAGCGAACTAGAGCTTATACTTACCAAAATAGTTATGAGCAAATTAACAAGAAACCACCATCAAAAACAGAAAAAGATTCTGCACTTGGTACAGACTCAGAAGCAGCAGATCCACCAAATGCAGAAATTCCAGTGGCGGATTCTGGTGATGATAAAAATGCAGGTGATGGTTCAACATTAGCATCTCTTAATGTAGTTGTGGATGGAGAAACTGCATCCGAAGCAGGTAATCTTACATCTGATTTAAAATACCCAGTTGGTAGTCCAACATATTTGGAATCAGATTACATGAGGTTCTCCGCAATTAAATATGAACCAGCACAATTCTCAAGTAATGATTTTTCAATATCATACAACCCTGGCGAAGTCTTAGGTGCTTCAGTATATTTACCAATACAAGGTGGAATATCAGATTCAAATGGTGTTGGTTGGAATGAAGAAGTAATAAATCCATTGCAAATTGCTGGTGCTGAAATTGCATTGGGAGCCATGGGGGGTGGTGGCCAAGGACTTGAGGCTGCAGTTGCAAAAGTATTAGGTAATGTAGGAGGTAACGAGCCTGAGGTAAAAGCGGCAATTAAAGGATCCGCCACTGAGGCTGCTATTGGTGCAAATATATTACCCAGAACAGCAAGAGCAATATTTAACCCAAATACAGAACTTTTATTTAATGGTCCTCAATTAAGAGCATTTACATTTTCATTTAAACTTCTGCCTAGAAGTGATAAGGAAGCTTTGGAGATTAAAAGAATCATCAGATTTTTTAAAGTTAATATGGCAGCACGAACAACAGAATCACAATTGTTTTTAAAAGCGCCAAATGTATTTCGCATAGAATATATACATAAAGATACCAACAATTCTCATCCTGGCATAAATCTAATCAAAGATTGTGCTCTTCAGAACTTTTCTGTTGACTATACACCAGATGGCACATATATGACCGTTGGTGATGATGATATAGGTGCAATGTTCTCATATAATCTTACAATGAGTTTTATGGAACTTACTCCAGTATATTCCAAAGATTATGATGATGAACTAGCAAAAGACCACTCAATCGGTTACTAAAAAATGGCAAATTATTTCAGTCACGTACCATTTCTTGAGTATATATCTAGAGATAATGAGAGGTCAACTTTAAGTGACTATACTGTTGTCAAAAATTTGTTCAAAAGAGCAAAATTACGAGAAGACATATTTTCAAATTTAAGTTACTTTAACAAATACCAAATCAAAGGTGACGAAAGACCTGATGAAGTAGCACTTAAAATATACGAAGATTCAAGTTTGGACTGGGTAGTTTTATTATCAAATAATATTCAAAATGTTTATGACGAGTGGCCAAAAACTCAACAGGCATTTGATAAATTCTTTTTAGATAAGTATGGATCTTATGAAGAATTATATGGTGGAATACATCACTATGAGACATTAAAAACATCTACATTGGATGGTTACACCATTGTAGAGTCTGGTGTAGAAGTAAATGAAGGAT
>UEXM01001056.1_pt1 | contig 25367 bp, 35 predicted proteins | sample 1796661 | NCBI WGS metagenome assembly UEXM01 (sample SAMEA4772469, study PRJEB27181) | metagenome | reverse complement strand
TTATTAATATGGACTTTTGACATATGTGTCATGTGTCATCTAGTTCTCTATGTATATATTATTATATATATATAAGTAAGTAATAATAAAGATAAGTAAAGAGTGTAGGATGTGTATCTGTATTGTGTCTATACTAATCATCGGATTGATAGGATATCAGAGAGCATTCCCTCATGTATGTATATGTGTATAGTAGATAGAGCCACCGAGACATACCCCCGACATAACACCGAGGTTGTTTTCTTTATGTACTGAAACCTATCAGGTAGGACAGCACGCTGTCTAGGGTCGGATTAGGGGTGAACTTTTGCGCTATTCAAAAGTTGGATATAAAAAAAGGCCACCCCCCATATAGAGGGGTGGGTTTTTGTTATTCATTCCGCTATTACTGGAATCCATGGGTGACCTGAATCAGCAGCACAACTCTGACAACTGAAATCCATTATATCGAGTTCAGTTGTGTGCCAGAGTATGGCAGCATTAGTTTCATTCACTTGGCATTCTTTGCAGTTTTCTATTTCGTTTCTGTTCATTGTTATGTGTTGCATATTTTTCAACTCCGTTGGATAGAAGGGAGAGGCCGAAGCCCCGTCCCAACTTATTCGACAACTCCTTGCTCTTGTAGAGCAGCAAAAATCTCGTTTATCTTTGCTTTCAATTGTATGTTCTCAAGTCTCAAGTTTTGAACTGCTTTGTCTTTAGCAATCAGTTTTGCTGACTTTGCTTGACCTTTTACAGTCTTAACAGACTTGGAAGTTTTCTTTCCATTGCGTACAGTTTTCTTAACTTTCTTTGTAGTAACTCCGTCTTGAGTTCCTTGCCAGACATATTTGCTATACACTTTAGAAATCGCTTCTTTTCTTGGTGTTCCATTAAGCCCATCAAACGCTTTATACCAGTCTTTATCTTGACTTTGTGCATAGGCTTTCATTGCTGCTCTTTGGTTTGTGAAAGGTGTAGTAATTCCTTCAGCCCAAAACGCTTGACCATCAGCAGCCTTTACATTTGCTGCTTTCTGAATCCTAATTTTCTTTGCTGCTTTACATGCTGCTTGAAGTGGCTTGGCATTATCAAGAGCAGTTGCTCTTTTTGCATCAGACTTACGACCATCAATTGTGTAAATTCTGTCCACCATTGCTCTTATTTCTGTGCGGCTAAAGTCAATGTTATTATTATCAAATGACTTGCGTCCTACTCTGGTAGTTATTCTCTGCAAAGTTTCAGGGTTCAAAGGTATAGCGCAGCGGGTTGCTTTACTTCGTAAGAAGGTAGCACATCTTGCAGCAATTTCTTTGTTGCTTATTACTTGTGGGGCATCTGTGTTTGGTTTGTTTGTTTTCATTCTTAAAACCTCGACAATATGTTCTTCCTTTCTTTATATAGAATCTCTGTTTTTTGGCTGGAATCAAATCTTTTCTGTGTTCTATTCCTGTATTATCCTAGATGTAAATACAATAGCGCATAGCGTCACAACTTCATAAGAAGGTAGCAAAATGCTACCCATATGGATGGGAGGGTCAAGGAGGCGTAGTGGCTTGGTAACGTTTTGTGTTAAACACATTGGTGTTGGTACACATACTACCGCAGTGGTGTGGTCTGGTGGGGGTAGGGCGTGGTGCAAAAACGCTGTACTGCGCCCCTGTTTGTACCTACACACCCACCCCAACACACCCCCACATACGCGAGGTTTAGCGGGGCTTTAGCGGTGGCTTTAGCGCCAAACCCTACCCCCCAAAACAGCCCAGAAACCGCTTTAGCGCACCCCCTTAGCGCACCTTAGCCGGAGGCATTACATTAGCGCAACCTTTAGCGCCTTCTTTAGTCCCACACAGCGCTCGACAAAATTTTCCATAGAACGGTTTTTTTGGGTTTTTGGGGGTACGCCTCAAAAAAATTTTAGAAAAAATTTCATAACATAAGCCACCCTCCCACTTATCGTGTCTGCATTCAGCAAAGCATGGTCTGTTCTCAAAATGACCGAAATGCCGATGGGAGGAGATGAGCCACCACAAGAGTCTTATTCCCACAAAGATTTGGATGCTGAGGCACTCATAGATTTCTTAATCCAAAATCTGGGAATGGATTATCAAGAGGCCAAAACCCTCGTTACACACCACAAAACCAAGGAAATGGGTGAAAAGTCTCGTAAAAAGCCTCCGAAAAACAATGGTGGTGATATGTCCATGCCCCCTATGATGCCTATGGCTAAAGCGATGAGTTTTCTCAAGGGTCGTGGGGATTTTAGAATGCGGAATGCCAAAAGGCCGCAAGTACAAACAAGAACTCCCGCAGATGTAAATCAGATGGATTACAATGAATTAACTCCAGATGAGCAATTAGAAAGACGCCGAAACAAAGTTAGTTCTTATGAATCTGAGTGGCAGCGCAAAAATCGAGAGGAAAAAGAAAGGCTTGCTCGTGAAATGGGTGAGGGTCAACAATGACAGCGTTTGAAAAATCTTGGAATTTTCTAAAGGCTTTACCTGAACAACAATTTTACCATAGAAGGTTAATGCGTCCCGGCACACTTCACCCCGCAGTTTTGGCTATGGCTCGTAGAAGCCAAGCAAAGAGGCCTTTTGGTTCAGTTGATATAAGAAGATTAGAAAGACCTGATGATGGAATACAAGAAAGAACTGGCAGTCCTGATTTTGTACCCGAAGCAGAAAAGAATGTAGAAGACATCAAACGTTACGGTGGTGTAGTAGATGGACATTATGACCCGAAACACCCTGATTATAGAGTAGCACCTGATTACCCACCAAGAGACCCTATTTATTTTGATACTCCTTTGAATCTAGAAGGTGGGTATTAATGACAGCATTCAATGAAGCGTGGGATTTTTTAAAAGCAGACCCCATTGATATGCACGAATATCCTCCCGGTTCAGGTAATTTCATGACTTTACAAGACATGCTAATGGCTAGAAACGCCGATGCTCGCAAAAATATGCAAAATATGACTCCAAAACCTAGACCAACAGGAGGTAACACGTATGACAAAAGACCTTCAGGTTGGCAATAACCCCTTCGACCGAGCGTGGGTCTTGCTCAAGGATTTCTATTTCAACCCTGATGGTATTGTATTCGGCGGGCAAGGGGGTTACGAAGAAGGAATGACGGCGCTGTATGATTTTGCACAAGACCGACCTGTTGAGGGGACTTCAAAAGATGTGTATTCGTTTGAAGGAGAGCCATACCGTAAAGGTTCCTCAAGAGCAATGACTCCAAGCAAAGTTAAAATTGATTATGGGCCTAACGATGAGTGGGCAGAGACACACCCCGGTATAGATGATGATTTTCGCCAATATTTTGCGGGTATGAACTTGACCGAATCAGGTAGGAATAGTTACAATCCTGAAATTGATTTTAATAAGTGGGCGAGATATGCTGGAGGGCTTTTAGGCCACGAACACATTCATGGTCTTACTTATGGTGAGTTTGCAAGAGAATTATATAATCAACAAAAAGATACTCCTTATTCGGCTAGAGATAAGTTTTCTTCGTGGTCTGAAAAGGCTGCACAAATGCTACAAAGACCGGGTGGTATTAGACAACATAAATTAGCAGAAAGACGAGCAGGTCGTCATCCTCTTAATACACTTATGGGTAAATTACCAAAACCTTACATTAGTGGAATGAGGGAGACCGAGGAGGCTCAACAATGAACCCCTTCGACCAAGCATGGGCTATACTCAAGGCACCAATTTATGAGACACCAATATCTAATATTAATTTTCTAACTGGGAATCGAGAAGATTATGATAATAATGAAGAGATTTTTGGTGGAATATACCCTGAAGATAAAAGAAGAGACCAAATACAGCAAATGACTCCTAACGAGTATCTTAGCCGGACACCAAAAACTTCACACCCTAATTTGGGAGGTTGGTTTGAAGAAAAAATAAAACAGGCTATTGAAAATAATCAGAAATTAAGATTAGGTATGCCATGGGTTCAATATGACCCAAACATTACAGACCCGAAAGACCGTGATTATAGACTAAACTCACATGATGGAAGAAATAGAATGGCCGCTATGCAAAGACTTGGATATGGAGATACTGAGTTTCCTGTAAGAGTTACACACTGGCCCCCTAAAAGGCAATTAACGATGCGAGAACAATTAGAAGAATCAAAAAGAAGAGTAAAGGGTGGAGGGTTTTTATGAAGCCCTTCGATAAAGCGTGGGCTGTGTTGAAAGCACCGATTTATGAAAGAATAGAGAGAAGTAATGACTACGAGCCTTATTCTGATTCACTTGGTCCTGATGACCAGTTTACGATGTTACGCGACTTAGAGGGGATGCGAAAACCGTTTTTATGGCAATCAGAAGACGGTAATTCTAGGGGTACGTTTTACCCGGATGATTTTCATAATTCAATAAAAATAGATAATTTTGAATTAAATAGCAACATAAAGGGGCAGAATAAAGCGACAGAGCATCTTGAAAACTTTATTGATGAAGTAAAAGACTATGCTATGGAACGAGGATATGACTTACCCGGTACACATGTTACAAATGTAGAACATAGTGCGGCAGGTTTTTGGGATAAAATGGTTGATAGGGGTGTGATTGATGGGGCGCATTCAACAGGCCACATTAGAACTAATATTACTGGTGACGAACATTACACCCATGCATATGATGATAAAACGCAACCTTGGCGACATGAATTAAATCCTGAATATGCTGAATATCATAATTTAGAAAAAGCGTATGAATACCACGGAACCGTAGATTTACCTAGTGTTTTACAACATGGAATAAGAGGTGGAAGTCCCAAAACTCGTTCAAAAAGATATGTACCTGAATCCTTAAGGGCCGCAGATTTAGTAAATTATACAACTACAGACCCAGAAGCGGCACTAAGATTTGCACAAGAAAGGGCAAGAAGAACAAAGCAAGACCCCTCAAAAGTAGGAGTTGTACGAATGAGAACCGCAGATTTACCTGAATATGTAGAGCATCAAGAGCCAGATTATGGTGATTTACAAGGCGGTATGAGTAGGGTTCGCCAAGGTTCAATACCCCCAGAAGTATTACAGCAGTGGTCTTAATACAAATATACCTACTATTATCAGCCCTACCATAAGTGAAATGACTGATTTTCGTATTGTTTTGCGTATTTGTCCCCGTAAAAGGTCATTAAAAGCCTCATGAACCATGTAAAACGTGACTACGACGGGTTTATTTATAAAGCATACCTGCGATTATTACTGATGAGTACCACTCCTGAACCTTTTACTGAGGCTTGGCAAGTGCTAAAAGCGTACCCACCGGAATCAAATTTCACTGTTGAAGAAAAGCAAATCGTTATGTCAACGATTTTGAAGATGATGATGAGTGGTAATACTAGACTAGAAGAGGAGGCTGGATTACTTTTCCAGCGATATGCTAATTTACGACAGTGAGTTCGCATACCCCATGAGTGACCCAATAACAATTTATGAGGTGGGTCCGAGAGATGGATTACAGTCGATTTCTAAAGAAATTCCAGCGGAGCAAAAAGCGTATCTGATTGATATGTTGATTGCAGCAGGTTTGGATAAAATAGAAGTTGGTAGTTTTGTAAACCCATCTTTAGTACCCCAAATGAAAGATACCGCACTGGTTTTAAAAGGTATAAACCAAGATAATAATCACATTTCAGCATTAATACCAAACGCAAAAGGTTTAGATTTGGCAAAAGAAGCGGGTGTAAATCTTTTCAACATCTATCTTTCACCTTCTCCAGAGTTCAATACTCGCAATTTAGGAACCCCAAGTATTGATAGAATATTAGAAAGATATGAAATGGCGTTGGAAGAAGTTTATCCTGAGCAAGTAAGGTTATACATTTCTTGCGCTTTTGGCTCTGCTTTCGAAGATTATGATGAATCGCTCTTTGTACAGATACTAAAATGGGGTGCAGAAAACACTGGTACAGTTGTACTAGCAGACACCACAGGAATAGCAACCCAAAAAGAAATTACCACCGTGGTAAAAATTGCCCGCGAAATTATGCCAAATTTAGCCATTCACCTACACAAGCCTAGTAGTAGGAAAGTTGAATTTTCACATTTACTGGATGCTGCCTACTTATCCGGTATTAGGGAGTTCGATACTTCACTAGGCGGTTTAGGTGGTTGTCCCTTTGTTCCGGGTAGTTTTGGTAATTTACCAACTCGGTATTTAATTGACTGGGCTTCGGATTACGGAATTGAAATTGAACAATCTGTAGATATTGCAAAATTAGAGGCTGCTGAAATGTATCTAAAAGGAATTGTTAATATTCCGATGGCTGAAAGAGCCTTCATTTATGTTTCAGGAAAACTGAGTGGGATTCGTAGAAGCCTTATCTCTTAGCATTTGACGAGTTTCAGCCGCTAATTGACCGTATCTTTCATCTTTTTCTGTTAAATTAGATTTTTGATTACCAATTTTTTCTGACATTCTTCCTAACCCGAAAGACGGTACCCCATATGTAGCCCCGGTTTTTGCTGCACTTGACACCCCAACTTTACCTGCTCCTGATGTAATTGCTGGTACACTACTAGCGGCAGTTGTTGTCATAGCACCTCCACCAACTGTTCTTGCTGCACCACCTACTACGTGTTTTCCACCTTGACCAAGAACCATAGGAAGGAATCTACTTCCTGCTGCCGCAACAAAAGGGACAGCAGCAACAGCAGCCTTGACTAGAACGTAGCCCATTGAAACCACCCAATCAGCGAAATGGTAAAAGTGTTCTGCTTGTCTCGAACACTGTGATTGAACCAGCCGACATCATAGATGACCTCTTAAAAGGTCAATTCGGATATGCTGGTAAAAGTTACATTTCTGACCGACCAAAAAAGCAAGCAAAGGCTAAAGTTCAACGATTGGCCCGGAAAGTTAAAACCCGAAAAACCAAAGCGAAGTATGCCAGACAGGTAGCGCGAGGAGTTCAAAGACCAAAAATGCGTAAACAAACTGGTTTAGTTAGAGTATCAAGGAGTAGATAAAATGGATGCGTTTGAAATGTCATGGAACCTGTTAAGAAAAGCATGGTATGACTCCGTAGATGACAGACATCGAGAGCAACCTTTCGATAGAGAATCAGATTTTCCACCTTATACACCCAAAGCAGATAAAATGGCTGCCGCTAGAATGCTTTCACAAGCAATGCGTCAAGACAATGAGCCAACAGGAACACCTCTTGATGACTATGATGAGGTCCCACAAGATGAATTTGCTAATATGCCAAAGGATAAATTAGTGGCTATGGTTAGAAGAATGATGCAAGAAAAGGAGATGTAAGTATGCGTGAAGAAAAAATGGACGGTAAAAAGAAAAAGAAAGGTATGAGTTTAGTAATTGCGGTTACCCCTCCCTCTCCTAAATCACCACAAGACACAGCGACACCCGAAGCAATGAAAAAAGCCTTTGCGTTTTTGAAAGATTACAACCAAATGGGAGTTGGCGCTGGTGCTGCTCAAGGAATGAATCTACAGGCTATGCGTCAAAAAGTTCACGAAATGGACGCAAGAGCACAACAAATGATGGCTACTGACCCACACGGCGCTTCACAAATGCGAGCAGAAGCGGATTATTTAGCACAGCAAATAGAAGAAATGATGGGTGCTAGAAGAAGTGGTAAACCAGATTTTAGTTCGATGATGAGTCCTGAAGGCGCAAATGATATACCTTTTAGGATGCCAGAAGATGTATGAGGGGGTTACATGTTTTCTGATATAATGATAAATTATATCTTAAAAGATGAAAATACGTTAGTTGAAGCACCAGAAGTTAACACTTCACAACTACCACCGGAGTTTTTTGCAGGACATGCGTCTGAAAGATTGAGTGACCCTCTTCGTGTACATGATGAAAATGAAAACTCTGAAGTAAAAACTAGAACTATACAAGGTTTAGTTGATGCTGGTATTATGGGACCTTTAGGTAATTATACTAAAAATGCTCCTAGAAATGTAGCAGTAAGAACTCATTATTTAGATTCTTTTAGAAACCCTCTTGGTGTAAATGAGAAAGGGTTAAGACATTCACACGGAAATACCATTGTGAGTATAATTAGACCTCATAAAAAACATAGCACCCCTCAAGTAAAAACCGTAATGCTTAGGGGTTCACACCAAAAATTTGCAAGAGGTGATGGTCCGGGGACTATGAATGTTGACCACGTTATAGATGCTTCACCTGAAAAAATCAATACAAATAATCCACAAGTTGCAGTAAGAAGAGCAAGAAAAGCAAAAAAGAAAAAAGCAGCAAGAGTTAGAATTTTACCACCTTTACCTCCGGGTCCAAAAACTGTAAATAAAATGGTTCTAATTAAAGCACCAAAAAGAAAAATGTCTGAAGCGGCCAGACAACATAAGTTGGCCTATGATAAAAAATACGAGTCTAGTCCTGAAAGAGTGAAATATCGAGTAGATTTGAATCGTGAGCGTAGGCGCAGGGGTATTTATGGTTCAAATAATAAAAAAGATATTAGCCATACTCAAGGTGGAAAGTTTACTTTAGAAAACCAAAGTAGTAATAGGGCTAGGCATTTTAAAAATCGAGGCACACTTCGCAAGGTTAAGGTGAAGAAATGAATAGTTGTGATTGTGGTCATTGTGTGGGTATGGACACTGTTTGGAAGAAACTCTGTCCTGAAGGAAAAGCGGCAGCAAAAAGAAAGTTCAAAGTTTATCCATCCGCTTATGCAAACGGTTGGGCTGTACAATATTGTCGTGGTAAGTTTAAGGGGAAGAAAAAGAAATGAACCACGTTGCTAATGTTAAGTCTTGGAACTTACTCAAAGGGAAAGAAGATGCGCCAAACTATCGAAAAGCGACAGGACCGAAAAAATGTGGTAATTGCAAAGCGTGGGATTCTTCAAAAACAAAAGACCCTATGACGGGATATTGTAAAATGTATGATTTTAATTGTCGAGCAGACCATACTTGTGATGCATGGGTGGCTAAATGAGTGACATTCTTGTTCAAAAAAATCTAAACCGTTGGTTTAAAGAAAAATGGGTTGATGTTTCACGTAAAGATAAAGATGGAAAACACCCGCCTTGTGGAAGAAGTGAAGCAAAAACATCTAGCAAGGGATATCCTAAATGTAGACCATCAGTTAAAGTAACAAGTAAAACTCCTAAAACATCAGGTTCTATGTCGTCAGGTCAAAAGCAAGCGGCAACGAAAAGAAAGCGTGCAAAAAAGCAAGGTGTGGGTGGAAAACCAACAATTGTTAAGACAGACTACGCTATGCGAAGCGACATGGATGCTTTTACCGCAGCATGGAATGTGTTGAAAGCAACTTTACCGATAAAGCCTGAAACAATGCAATGGGAAACCGACCCTAAGAGTTGGAGGAGATACAAACAGACTGGTGGTGTCGCCCGTAGAGGTAGGGAGAAAATGTTGGATGAAACACAGGCTAAAAATAATGATTTACCATTTGAAACTGACGTAATGGACCAATTTCTAGGTAGAGATGAACCTGAAGATTACAAATATTATACTTCACCTGACATATATGGTAATTATTTTTCTAGCATCATAAACTCTAAACTCGGACCTCGTTCATATGCACCTGTTGAAGAACATCTTAGTGCTAATCCTTCTATTGATAGAACTGGTACTCCTGAAGAAATTGCAGAAAGAGCAATGATGAGGGGAATGGGACAATCATTCTTGAGAGATATAGGAGTGAGAGAATGACCGCTTTTGACACATGTGACTGTTGTACACCTATGCAACAAGCATCAGTAGCACTGTTAGATTCTGTTTTTGAAAAAGCAAAAAAGAAATCAAAACCATTTCATGGTTACAACCCAAACAGACATAGTAGAAGTGGTGGGCTAAATGCCAAAGGTCGAGCCAAAGCAAAAAGAGAAACAGGTGCAAATCTAAAAAGACCTGTTACTAAAAAACCAAGTTCACTAAAACCCGGTAGTAAAGCAGCAAAAAGGCGAAAGTCATTTTGTGCTAGAATGGGTGGAAGTAAAGGGCCGACCAGTAAAGAAGGAAAACTAACACCGAAGGGAGCAGCGCTTAAGCGTTGGAACTGTTAATCTCATTTGTCTTATTATTAATATAGACTCTATACATATGTATTAATTATTATATATATACTAATAATAGGATAAATGAGACAAATAACCTAAAACGTCGGATTTTTACTCAGAAGGGTTTAAGGTGACCCCATCCGTGGCCTTTCACAAGGTGTGTATATGTCTGATACAACAGATTCCGAAATTAGATTGATGGGATTGATAATAAGTCAGTCTGCATTGATTGGGGTTGCAGTTGCTATTTTTGATTCAAAATTGTGGCTAGTAAATGATGAAACGTGGATGAATGGTTTGAATTACTCAATGGGGGCTTTCGCCTTACAAGGGTTAGCATATTATTTATTCAAAATGTTCTTTGAAAGAAATCTTAGAGAGCGCGCTAGGATGACAGAATTTCAAAGACAACATCAATCTAGGTTCAGGAATATGCAAGTTAACTTTGACCAAAGAAGGTCTGATATGGAATTAAGAAGGCAAGAAATGGAATTAGAAAAAGAATTAAGATGGATGCACGAAAATCCTGATAAAGTAATGTCTCCACCTTCATTTTTAACAGATAATAGAGATGCTAATAATATGGCTAATTTAGGATTAGATTATCATTCTACTTTTAATCCCGGTATACCTACACACAATACTAATGTACAACAACCATTAGGATTAGGGGTGGAATCGGTAAATATGCAAGAAATTTATCAAATGACTGATTCTATGATTAAAGACTTACCAAAACCCCCTCCAGATGGAAAACCAACAATGAGGTTGAAAAAGGATGGAACTCCTGACCTCAGATATAAGAGTTGAAGTAGATGGGTAAAATATTCAAAACACCAAAAGATGATTCAGTAGAAGAAACCCTTAGAGCAATGCATTTGGCTAATACAGTTGACAACGTATACGAATGGGGCTATGGTTGGATTAGAACTGTTGTAGTAGCAGTTGCCTCTGTTTTTATTATTAGCGCGCTAGAAGCGAATAGTGATTTTTCTTTATGGGAATCTACAGTTGAATGGTTTTATTTTAAATTAGATGATTTAGGAAATTGGTTAGTTGACTTAGGTTAGGTGTTAACTTGAGTATGACGGGTAGCGTTTTGGTAGGCGCCGCTTTATGGGGTCAAAACATCTACAATGCTTGGAGACCCAGAAGTGTTGGTATTTATGGAACGGCAATGGTAGGTAAAACTACTTTGGATTCTTATATGACAACACCCGGAGAAATGTATGACATCCCTATAGAAGAAAGAACGGAACACTATAAGATACTTACAAGATATATTTTACCTAAATCAACAAAAAAAAGAGTATCTTGGAAAGGTGAAAAAAGAGTTGTTAATTCTGCTGATATAGGTGGTCAAGAGAGGTATTGGAATCTTTGGATAGAAGATATGGTATATCGTCAAGCGGAAGCAATAATTTACATGTTCGATGAAAGGGCTTTGAAAGGTGGAGCCGAAGGGATGGAACAAGTTGCAGGTTTCAAATATTTATGTGATGTTCTGATTTCTCGTAATTATCGCTATAGGAGCATAAGAAGTAGAATAAAAGGAAGAAAATACTCACCTAAATTGATAATGCTTGTAGCGAATAAAGCAGATAGATTTTTTGATGATAACGCCGCTTTACTTTGGCAACAAGGAAGAATAGGTGAACATAAAGTATTTGACCCGTTTAGAGATGATTTAATTCGTTTACAAAAATCAGGTATTAGAACAAAAAGAAGTTTTATGGCTACTAGAATAGGTTGGAATGTTGAAATTACAATGCTAGATTTATTAACAATGTAGTGTTTACCTGCCAAGTGACCTCATCAGTAACCTTTTTGATATGAGTAGTGTTGCGACATCTAATGGCAAGAGTGAATAATGAGACTACTCTTGTGTCAACCGGAGGAGGCTCTAACAGTTTAAGAACAACCGTTCCGATGTGGATAATTGAACAATTTAAACTTACAGCAGGAGAAAAACTAAGTTGGAAGTTTGATGTAAGTGAAGATGGAGAATTATGTGTGAAGGTGACTCCTCAACAGAAGTGATAATATGGTATCTAATTACATCCCCGGCTATAATTACAATCAACAAACAGTTAATTCTTTAGGACATTCTAATGAAACAGCGTTAATGGCACTTGCTGCTCAAGGAAATCCTCAATTAAATAGAGCAGTTTTAATGGAACAAGCCTCTGCTCAACGCTCTATGCAAGAAATGGCTTCTCAAAGAAATTTAGAAGTTCCTAAAGTAAACTTTTACCCATCAACTCATGGTAATTCTAGAAAAGCCAGAAAACAAGATATACGCCAAGCGTATAAATTATTGAGACCAGCCAAAAGAAGTCTAATCTCTCCAGCAAGACTTTTTGGTAGTAAATATAGATATAATAAACAATCACACGTTTGTGTTGTAGATGGTTGTGACTGTAAAGAATTAATTCAATATGATAATCTTTATGAGAAAATATGTGATGATGAAACTGGTAGAAGTCTTTGGGATATGTATTGGCAAAACCCAGTAACTGGACAGGCTGAAGCGTTTTTGGCAATGGATAAAGTAACTAGCGGGAGGAAAATGAGAGGAACTTATTGCCCTGAGCATCTACATTTATTTCATCTCCTTTGTAAATGGGAAACTGAAGAAGAAAGAGAATACGAAATGAATCCTAATCGTTTACGCGATAAGGTAAAACAGGGGGTTTCTATTGTGACTGTGCCTGTTAGTGTTATGCAAAAAAATGAAGCAGACACACCTTTGATGTTATCTAAGTATGAGCCATTTTTTGAATTGTTAGAAAAAGACGCTAGAGCGTATGAGGGAATAAATATAACTCATTATAAAAATCCAGAAACGGGTATAAATGATATTACCACAGTAACATTTGATTTACGAATATTTCAAAAAGAGTTAGTAGAAATGAATACTCCTACCCCCGCTTTTCAACAAATTATCAATCAGCAACCTAATAACACGCCCCCTATACCGAATACACAAGGAGTGAATTAGTTATGGTAGGAATATTTGGTAATAACCAACAAATACCACAATCAAACTCTTCTCTTAATTTATCTCAAACGGGTGCTCCTTTTGGACAACCTCAACAACAACAATTCGGTTTTGGACAACAACCAGCAGCACAGGGTTTCATGAATGGTCTCGGAGTTCAAGACCAGTATGCCCAATTTAATCAATTTGCTCAACAACCCGTAGCACCACCTTCTGAAACTGAGATTTTGATGGCTATGCTTGAAACATTAAATCCTGTTGAAAAGTTTATTGTAAGTTCTCAAATGCCTGTTATGGTGGAAATGTTATCTAACATAACAACATTTTCACTTCTCAATGTACTAAAAAACTCAACATTCAAGTTAGATGAAGAAACTGGTACTCTTAGTTTAGATGTTACATCTCTTCCTTCAGACTTACAAACACTATCTGCTGAAAATATTGTGGCTCAATTGAGTAATTTACAAAATCAGTCAACTGGGATAATTCAACAAGCAGAAATGAGAAGACAACAGGTTTTGGCTATGTCTCAACAATCTATGCTTCAAGGGGCATTAGGTGCTGCGTTAGAAAATCCCGGTATGATGGAAAATGTAGGAAGCGCTGTTGGGTCTACTGCTCGTAGTTTATTATTCGGAGGTAGAGCATAATGATGTCAGGAATACCAAACCCAATCAATCAAATGAATGAAATGGCATTAGGTATGTGGAGTCCACAACGTAGTGTAATAATTGATATGATAATGGTTCAATTAATTTCTCTAATAGTTATGATGGTGGCGGTTTTATTGTTTAGAGGTGCAGACTTATCCACTAACGAGGCTACATTTTTTGTCTTTGGATTATTCTCTTCGCTTGTGTTTCTAAGTGCAGTTTATGCAAGAATAACACAATAGTGGTAATAATATTGAATAACAAGGTTATCATACGATAATCAATGGACGAAGCGGCGCGTATAACAAAACGCTCTTGTTCTTTTTGTCAACATCCAGATAGGGATGGTCTTGAAGACGATTTACTTGCGGGAAATATAACCCCTAAACAAATGGACAAAGATATGGGTTGGCGGGCAAATACTTCTGATAGACATTTTAGAAATCACATGGGAGAGTACCATATGGGTGCTAATCCTAGATGTGTTATTTGTTCTCATGATGATAGGTCTGCTTTTGAGGCTAGATTTTTTACTGATGGGACAGAATCGGAGGCTATTGCTCAGGAACTAGATATTGCTGAGAATACTGTGTATCATCACATGAAGCACCACTTTCAACCGTTGGTTAAGAAATCAGCAGCAGTTGAGGTCGCAATTACAGTTGGACAAGAACTCGGAATACTGAGAAATAATGTCGAAAAACTAAATGATAAACTGTCAGAATTACTTTCTGAGGGGAGTGTACATGAAGATGGGTTTGTTAGGGACGCGGTATCATTACACAAGGAAGTTAGAGAATCAATAAAAGACTTAGTAAAATTCAATGATACTTGGGGTAGTGATACTACAGAAACTACTGTAAACCAAACAATAAATATCTTAAAAGTTGAGTTAGCAAAAGAGTCTCCAGAATCTTGGAAGAGAATTAAATCACAATTAATTGAATCTGCTGGAGGAGACATAGCGTGATTATAATTGATGAATTATTTGTTTCATCACATCCGGGTTATAGGTTATTACATGATAACATAATTATTGATGAAAAAAGACTACCTGTGTTTTTAGATTACATTTCTTTAGTTTTTCAAAAGTTTAATTTTTACGTTGAAAAAGAAAATCTACAACTAGTCTTTGGTAGTGCTATTTTAGAAGTAATTGATTATCTAAAAACTCTCTGTCAATCTGATGAACCTGAAATTGTTTTTGAAACAAGAAGAAAGTTAAGAGAGATTTTACCAAGAATAAGAGGTGAGTTAAAATTAATGGGAAGTTGTTTTCTTGACCCGCCTAGCATCCAACAGTTCTATGAAGACATAGCCTCTGCGTTGCAGCGCTCTAGTGAATATCTTATGGGGGATTACTGATGACTGAAGGAATGATGGGAAGAGGTTCTGACACCAGAATGTACGCTCCTCGTTCAGAATCGTCTATTATGTTCAGAAATAACGACGGAGATGGTAGTTACAATCCCGGCGACCCCCGTTATGAAGATATGGAAAAAGAAAAGAAAAGAAGAGAAAAGGAAAAACACGAGAAAAAACTTCGTAGAAGGAAACATATCAAAGTAAAACCGGGTATTTTAAGAAATGTTGGAGACGAAGAAGAAGATGAAGAAAGAGAAGATGACTCCGACAAATATGATGCAGACCGAGAGACTCACTTACAAACAGGTGCTGCGGGTAATTTTGGCTTTTTATCTAGTTTAGCGGGTGGTGCAAAAGGACCCGGTGTGGGTAGAGGTGAATTAATTGCTACTGGTGAACCGATGACTGCTGCTTGGTCTGAATTAATAAAATCAAAAACCAAGAAACAAAGAGAAAAGCAAAATAAAAAAGAGTCTAGGAAAAAAGGTCGTCCAAGTACTGGTGAGTTCAAAAAACCAAAAGGTGGTTATTCCCCTAAGTCTGCAACATCTAGAAGAGCAAAAGCGCTGTCAAGAAGTCTAGGCGGTTCTAAGAAAACTGGGTTAGGTAGAGCACACTTAGCAGTTGAGATGTCTCACCGTGGTCTGAAAACAAAACAACCTATGAGATTAGAAGACCCTAGAAAATATGCAAGTTTTATGGCAAGACAAGGCGCTATGGCACAACAAGGTCAAGTAAGAACTCCAGCATCACCTACACCAGCATCAGTGGTTGGTTTTTCAGGAAGAGTGCCTAAACCTAAATTAAAACCAATGAGACCTCCACCGATTCAACCGCCAAGAATTTCTGGTGCTCCACACTTGGCTATGGGTGGTGGTGCTTCTGGTATGCCAGCACCTCCACCACCAATGCCTGTTATGACAAGTGAAGATATATTCATTGGCTCAGAATTACAAAAAAGAAGAAGCGGTTTTGATTGGGCTACCGTACAAGAATTAAGACAATTACTCAATAGAACTAGAAGAATCCTTAGAGAAAAAGAAAGTAAGAAGAAAGGATATGGGAATGCTGATACAAGTGGTGCTGGAAGTAATCTACCAAAACATCCTAGTAATGCACCTAAATCTACGAATAGAAATGAAGGGGCTACAGAAGACGCAAAGACAGACCCTCGCCACTTCGGAATTGATACAGTCGGTCATGATGTTGGGCGAGGGGGCGCGACACCATGAGAGTTGTAGTTGATTTTTCTAAACCAAAATTAATTTTCAAAGGTGATGGGAATCACGGTGTTCACCCAGTAACTGGAGATATATTCTATTTAGGGAATCATCCTGAACATATAATGCACGGTAATCATGATGACCCTCACCCTGAAGGTTATGATAGACCAATGTTTTCTCATTATGGGGATAAGGATGAAGATACTAAGGGTCAATGGGGTACTGGTGAGTTTGGTGAAAAAGTTTGGAGAGATGAGTTCGGAATAGACCACATGCACGGTATAGACGGTTTAATTCGAAAAGTTGGTTTTAAATTGAAACAAGCGGGTTCTAATAAAGACCCTAGAGAAGTTGTTCAAGAAGCCATTCAAAGATACAACAATGAGAAAACTAAGAGAGGAGATGATAATCATACTTTACCACATGTAGCATCTCATGAATGGCGAAAACTTAAGTTAATGGATTATCAATCTGGTAAAAATAAAAATGAAACTTTAGGAATGAAAATTAGAGGCTCTCATGGTAGTGAGGAAGCAGGGACAGATAGACACAATCAGTTTGGTACTGTTTTTGCTAATAGCGCTAACCACGCAATTCTTGGTAGATTTGGTGAAACATATTCAATACCTATGGCTCATTTCATTAAAGATATTTTATTAGAAGATGGTATTCAACTAGGAAAATATGAAGAGGGTATTACTCATCATAATATATCAGTCGATGATTTAGCAATTAATTCACAAACAGGCCAAGCAATTGCTTCGCGAAAAAAAGGAGTAATGGGACAAAAATTAGGTTCAGGTGGGGAAATGGCCGATTCATGGTTACAAAGAATGGGACAAGAAAAAATGGGTCAATCAGTCGGTGATATTCATTCTTGGGAAATGATGAGGCACTTACCAGATGTTATGTATTCTACAGGGAAACAAGGTAGAAAGGCAGGAATAGATAAATTTGCACAAACACTTCTAGAATTAGACCCTAAGAAAATACCACCCGAAGTTTTGAATGAGCCGTTCTTTGCTGATGCTGGTGGAACTTTTACATTAGGACAAGTTATTTCAGATGCAACATTAGCCAATGCCGCAGTTAGAAAATTATCAGAAACCCCGGCCGCATTACATCTGTTAATGGGTGACCCAAAACAAGGAATAGCAAATCAAGTAGTAGATGCATTAAGAGAAAACATCAATACTCCTGAAGGCGCTATGGCATATAATGATTTTAGAACACATGTAAATGCTGGTAAATTAAAAACTAGATATCAATTAGATAGAAGAAAAAGAGGACATGATGTTGCTGCTGATTTATTTGCTTTTGCTAATCTTATGGGTGAATCTGAGGCTGGAGGAGGATTAAGTGCATTAAGAGATTTAGATTTTGAACATTATCAACCTTTACATCCTGACGCAGAAGGGCAAAGAAGAATGACTGAACAAATTGCAAGAGCATTAGCAGTTCATCATGGTCACACCCCGAGTAGACCAATCTTATCAGCAGAAGAAATGCCTTCTCGTGCAGTAGGTTCTAGACTTAGTTCCGGTGTTTCGACTCAAGAGTTTGCTCCACATATTATGGATAATTATATTCATACAACAAGCCCATCAGTAGAACCCCAAAAACAAACTACATCTTTCACACAAATAAGTGATACACCTACAGAAACAAGAACTGCTACAATTAACCCAGCAGCGAGGAGAAAAGTAGCAGTACAAGGAAGAGCACCCCCACCAGAAGCACCAACTCTTGACACTTCTGCTGCGGGCGGTGGTCCTACAATGGCTCAAGCAAGACGGGCTTTCCAATATGCAACACCTGAACAAGTGCAAAGAGTATATGCGGCCAGACAGTCTCCGACCCAATATATGGGCGGGGGTCAAAGAACTCCAGATTTCTCTTCTCCTGAAGCGCAAGAGCGTCTTGCAAGATTCCAATCATCTGTTTCTGACTTAGGCCAAGGTAGATTGCCACTTACATTCAAAGCAGAAGATTCTTCTGTAGAAGATAGACTAATCAAAGCAATGGAGAATTTACAGATTAGAGACGCTAGGCTTGATGATAGTGTTCGTAAATTATTACCACAGCAGAAGTTAAGTATCTATAGTGAAGATGATATATCATATATGGCTAGTAAAACTCAAATCACAAAGACAGATGTAAAAGCAATTTTACTTTCTAAAGGTGATTGGAACAGAATATCTAAAACATTCAAAATAGACGAAAGTATCATCAAAGCCGTTAAAGTGGCATTTATGGAGGGATTGTAATCGGAAAAGTTTTGATTCTTAAACAGGCGGGAGCACCTACCTCTTCTGGTCGTGGTATGGGTTTCGGAAATACTCTTTCTTCAGTTTTAGGTCAGGTGCTAGGTGATAGAGATGTACAACGTTTTCGGGAAAAAATACAAGATAGTGCTACTCCAGAAGAACTTGCAAATTTTGATAGAAATCAAGAGAGAGCCAATAAATGGACTAGAAGACTTGGCTACTTATCCGGCGCACACGCTCTTTCAAGGAATATAGCAGAGGGTAAATTTAGACCAACTTCTGCATTTAATACTGGATATAATACCATGCTAACTGCGAGAGGTTTAGCCAATCCAAGGCGAGCACGTATAGATGCTAATCGAATTGCAGAAAGAGTTGATAGTAAACCAGAAAGAGTTGGACGTACTGATGCGCCTGTCGCTTCATCTACATATGTAACTCCACCAAGAGAATATGCAACAGTAAACCCTGCTATGATTAGTGAACAGAGACAAATCAATCCAATAAGAACTCCTTCTCCAGAAGAGCAAAGTTTAGTAGGTGTAACACCAGAACAAAGTGTATTTACAAGAAGATTTGCAGGTGGACCTGTAAAAGTTAAACCAGAATTAAAAGGGCCTACAAGAAATATGACGGAAGAGCAAGTAAAAGTATTGGCTCCTACTGCTCCTCCTACTACTCAGTCTAATCTTAATCAGTTTACAGAAAAAGATATGGTGAAGGTCATAAATCAAGATGATGCTGATGATGCAAGGGAAGAAAAAAGATTGAATGCTAAAAACTTAGACGGTTCTCAACAAATACAAGGGAATGTGTGATATTCATGATTGACGATAAAGGTCAAGACATGCAAGATTTCATCAAACAGATGGATAGAGAAATGAGTAAAAAATCATTTCAGTATTTTTTTACAGAGATTTTAAAATTTGATTTAAATTGGCATCACGAACAATGGGAGAAGGGTCTTGCTGGAAGTAGATATTATTGTGTAAAAGCGTCAAGAGACCACGGAAAATCTGTTTTCTTTATGAGTTATGCATTATGGTTAGCAGCATTTAATCCTAATACACACATTATGATTTTTTCACACTCTTTAGAGCAGACTCTTGAACATATGAGATTTATTAGAAATAATATAGATATGGCTGATTGTTTAAGAGATTTAAAACCTCAAGGGAAACCTTGGGCTAAATCTTATTTCGAGTTTACAAATGGCAGCCGTATTATGGCTAAATCGGTTGGTGGGGCAACTCGTGGTTTCCACCCTGATGTTGTTGTTTGTGACGATATTCTTTGGGGTACTAGTTCTGGGGAATTAGCAAGAACTGCTGATTGGTTTTATGGTGTTCTTTTACCAGTTCTTCACCACAGTTCTCGTTTGATGATGGTAGGTACACCTTTCAGTTACAACGATTTGTATGCAGAATTGGAAAAGAAAGATACATTTACCGTAGAAACATATCCAGCGATAAATCAAGAAGGTGAAGCGTTATGGCCGAGAAGATGGAATCTTGAAGCATTAGAAGAAAGACGACTTTCTATGCCAGCAATACAATTTTCTCGTGAATATCTATGTGAGCCTATTCACGATGTTGCGAGTATGTTTCCTAATGATATACTCGAAAAAGCCAGAGACCCTGAACTTATTTTAATTCCAAGAGCAGACACTGCTTACAATGAAGAAGGTGAACCTGATGGTATTTACGGGCAGCATTTCTTTGGTTGGGACCCTGCAATTTCTTCTGATAAAAATGCCGACTTTACAGCAATGTTGGGTCTTAGAATGAAACCAGAAAATGACGGCATCAAAGAAATTGTACATGTAGTGCATCAAAAAGGTATGTCTAGCATGGCTCAAAAAAGACAAATTATTGCTATAAATAATAAGTTTATGCCAGAGTTGATAGAATTAGAAGGGAATAATTTCCAGCGTATGTTGGCTACTGAACTAAAAGAAATGGCATCTGATATTCCAGTCAAGACTTTTATGACAACAAAGCAAAAGAAAGAGACAATATTTATGTCTTTATTATTAGCATTTGAGCAAGGTCAAATAAAAACACCTTATGGAAACGAGGAATCTCGTAAGTTTACTCATACTATTGAACAAGAATTAAACAGATTTGGTATGCAGAAAAATGGTAGATTAGAATCTGTGGGCGTCCATGACGACTTAGCAATGGGTTTGGCTCTTGCTAATTTTGCAACTAAAGAGTTCAAAGGAAGTGTTGTCCTTCTTGATGATATTTTACCCGGCTTTGATGATTGGCACGCGGGTAGAAAACATCGCAATAGTGGTTGGATGATACCATAGAGTTGAAAAAGGAAATAAGATACGAAGGAGAGTAATGTGGATGAATACAACATACATGGATAGTGAAAATGAGAATACCACTTTTTGGTGGTCATTAAGTAGATAAGGGTCATTCGAGGGGTCAAAGAATATGTGGGCGAGCGCTTTTTTGGAAGACTCTTTTTTCCTCAAAGGTGAAAGCGACGAGGTAGTTGTTGAGACTACTCAAGTTAAAAAATTTTTTTCTAATACTGGTGAGGGATGGTTCGAGAGCCATTTAGGTATTACAGCAAATGAGTTTGTTTCTAGACTTAGAAAAATGCGAAGAAAAAACAAGAATGTTAAGCATGAAATAGATGATATTATTCAAGATGTGAGAGCATTAAAAAAATTAGAAGTTGAAAGTACATTATCACAAATACCTTGGGCTAATGAAAGATATGATACTCTTAGAGGATTAGGGCTTTCAGATAGAGATTTAAAATCACTTAGAAGATTTTCAGATTCAAGAAAAACTGGTTTAATCAATGCTTGCCAATTATGGGAACAAGCAGACATTTCTCTCAAAGCACTTGATAATTTCGAAGATGTTTGGGGACAACAGGAAAGTCAAGCGTGGGCTAACGCCATGCAAAATAAGAAAGATGCAAGAAAAATGTGGAAAACTAGTTTACACCAAATAGACAAATTAAATTCAAAAGATAGAGAAACTATAGAAAAAGCCAGTTTGGTTTTAACGGAAAGGGGGCCTATGAGTAGTAGAGCCATATTTGAACATTTAAGTGAAAATAATGTTGTCCATAAAAGTATGACTAGTAATAAATTGTCTAAGTTAATTTCTATGTATGGTGAAGAACTAGACATTACTGCTGGCGCTTCTAGAGGGACTTTTGTTAAAATGGATAAAAATGGTTTAATTCTAAAAGACCCTTTTGCTTACGCGGCGGGCTTTTTAGACGCAGATGGTTACATTACTATTACTGGAAGGGGTGAGGCGAGAGCAGGTTTTGTCGCTACTGGTGATAGAGGTAGAGCACACTGTGAACAATTACACAAAACTCTAGAATGTGGTGTTTTACAATTAGACCAAAAAGTTCACAAAAACTCCACTAGAAGTCAGCACAGATTACAATTTTACTCTAAGGGGGATGTTGAAAAATTACTAAAAATGATTCTCCCACATTTACAAATGAAAGATACTCAAGCAAAGGCTGTCTTACAATATCTCCAAGAGGAAGACCCTCTTCGTAAGACCGAGTTGTTGCGTGTGGTTAGATACAATAATTGGAAAGACGACACTCAAAAAGCAGAAAACTTACTATCTCAATGGGACTGTTCTGTAGATGATATTAGTAAATGGTCGGAGGGGATATAATGGCTGATGATGAGAGTAGAGTTTCTAGGTTTATTAATGCACTTTCTAGTCCTTTCAAAAGGAGAACTACACCTCAACCTCAAATGCCGATGTTAACTACTGGTATTCAAGAACCAGTATTAGCACAAGGAATCACACTTCCTGCTCTTTACGCTGTATCTCGTGAAAATTTAATTCTTAGAACAGTATTAGCGAAGTTAAAACAAGAGATATTTCGAAGGGGGTATTACTTTGAAAAGAAGTTTGAAACTAAATGTATAGATTGTGGTGAAGAATATCAACATTCAGTGGATATGTGTAAAGCCTGTGAGGGTGAAGTAAGAACTCCTGATGTTGATGAGGCGGTATATCCACGTTGGTTATTAAAACAAGAGAACTCTATGGAACAATCTTTTATGCACATTTTACAAGAAATAGAAGATGATTTGAATATAGTCGATGACGCTTTCTTAATTTTAGTTAAAGAATACTTTGTAGACCCTGACACCGGAGAAATACAATTTTATAGAGTAAAAGAAATCATAAGAGGTGACCCTATCTTTATGAGAATAGTAGCAGATAAGAGAGGAGTAAGAGGTGGTAGATACAAAGTTTGTGCTATACATAGAGACCAAATTAATTATCCCGGTCAAGACGATGCTTGTCCAGTATGTGGTTCTAAAATGGAAGACGCACACTACATTAATATGGCTGGTTCTGGAAAAAACCAATACTATCTTAAGGGAGAAGTTATACATATTTCAAAATATAATCCAAGTAAATTATACGGAAAATCTCCAGTTAACACTATGTGGAGACAAGCAATGTCTCTAACCGCTATGGATAATTACATCTATACTGCTTATCAGAAAAGAAGAATACCTAAGGGTATTATTTCTGTGACTACAGATAATCTAGAATCTATGAAATCGTTTTGGAAGTCTGTTGACGAAAAAATGGAAAGAGACCCACATTATGTTCCTAAAGTTGGTATTGAGAGTTCCACTGGAAGAGGGGGTGTGAATTGGGTTAAGTTCATGGACACTCTTGAAGAAATGCAATATATGGCTGTAAGAGATGAAATAAGAAATCGTATAGCAGCATACTTTGGTGTATCATCAGTATTTATGATTGACAATGGAAAATCTGGCGGTTTGAATAATGAGGGTATGCAAATCTTAGTTACAAATCGGGCTGTAGAATTTGGACAAAAAGTGTATACTGAAGTTTTATTTCCAAGAATGTTAAGAGAAATGAATGTACATGATTGGAAACTTGCACTTTATCCTAATGAAGAAGAAGATGAAATTACAAGATTAAGAAGAGATGAGATGGAAGCGAATCTTGCACAAAGAATGATGATGTTAGGTTATCAACCTGAATTGTTAGAAGAAGGTAAAAGAGATATTAGATTTGTCTATAAAAAGTTAGAGACAGGACAACAACCCGGCGGCGCGCCTCCTCCGGGTGGAGCACCTCCTCCGGGTGGAGCACCTCCTCCGGGTGGAGCACCTCCTGCTGGAGTACCTCCGGGTGTAATGCAACAAGTAGGAAGAGGGATGCCTCCGGGTGTTGTGAATCCCGGTGGAGAAGGTGTTGGATTGAGAAACAGAGGACCTGCGAGACCTGAACAAAGAGGCTCAATGGGTGCTGGCTCACCTTTTTCTAATGTCCAACAAAGAGGCCCACAACAAAGACCTGTTGAAAGAGCACAAAGAGGTATTTCCGAGGCAAATCGGCCTCGTGGAGCATAACAGTAATTAAACAGGTATATCTACGGAGCGAGTGAGTAACATGAACCTAACCAAGATGGACTCCTTTGCAAGAAAGATGAATTTACACGCGAAAGCCTTTTCTGAGGCTTTAGATTTAGGAGATGCTGAGTTAGCAAAATCACATCTTCAAGAAGTTTTGAAAGTTAGTAATTTCTTAAATGATGACTTACATTACGCTATACAGAAATCTGCTGAAGAAAAACATGTGAATGATTTTGCTAACGGAGTTCCTGTAATGAAGTTCAATGAAAGAGGAACAAACTTTGATACTTCTCAAAGAGATAGAGTTCTCAAAGGTACAGTTATTCCTGCCAGAACAAACTACCAGATGAGAAAGCATTCTGGTACTTTCGGTGGATGGCAAAAGTAGGTGTGTTAAATGTCAGAAGAAACCACAGAAGAGCGATTGGTTAACGCTCTTATTTCCAAAATGGAATCTATGGAGTCTGACATAAACGCAGTAAGAAGAGAAAATGAAGTCTTAAAAAAGATGATGAATAATCCTTCTGCTCTTTTGAAAAAATCTGGTTTTGTGAGAGTTTCTACACCTCTTAGTGAAGATGTCGCTGGTGACGCTTTTAGAGGAGAAGAAGCGATTAATCTCCAAAAATCGGAAGGGCAGTTAGATAATTATACTAATGAACAGATTCATGAAATGAGTTGGGAAGAAATTCATGACATGGCTGATAATGTAAAAACACCAATGGAGTTGTATTAAGATGGTAAGACCAAGATATAGTGAAGTAGACAATGACGCAATAGACCTTTTGAATAAGGCTCAAAAATTATTAGAAAGAACAGAATCTATTGTGAAAGAAGATAAATGCCCTTCTTGCGGTATGAAGAAATCTGCTTGCTTAAATAAAATGGGTTGTGGTATGAAAAAATACGGTGAAATGAAAAAAGCAAGTCCTAATTTTATTACAACTTTTTCTACTGAACCTCAAGATGTTACTTTCGTAGCGGAATCCGGTGGACAAACTAGAAACGCATATTACACCTCAAATCAACATTTATTAGATTCAGAAGATGTTGCTAACAAAGGGGCTACAAGTTATGCTTACAACTTAGATACTTTATCCCCTACAGTAAATACACATGATAGACCTTTCGAGTCTCATGAAATAACAAGCGGTGGAGAGTCTAAGACCAACGAGTGAAAAAGGTGGTTTTAGTGTGCAAGAAGATGCTGCTGATATTTTCATAAGAGCAAGAGACGATTTAGTAAACGCTGTATCTGTTTTAGATGAAGATATCTCAACTTATGTTGAAGAGTATATTTTTGCTAAAGCCAATCTTGATGCAAATGGATTTGATTTGAATCCTACTTGGAAAGAAGAAGTTTGTGATTTATTAATTAAAGAAAAAAGAAAGAAAAGAAAACTATCTAGGGA
>UEXM01001053.1_pt1 | contig 25405 bp, 40 predicted proteins | sample 1796661 | NCBI WGS metagenome assembly UEXM01 (sample SAMEA4772469, study PRJEB27181) | metagenome | reverse complement strand
TAGCTGAGCTACCATCTACAGCACTTTTAGCCGCTTCTCCAGCAACAGCTTTAGATTTAATATCAGCCGCACTTGTACCACCTATATCACCAGTAAAAGTACCGCTTAATATAGATGCCTTACTAAAATTTTCTACATTACCTAAACCAACATCTGATTTAGTAACGCCTGACCTAATATCTGCTACTGATGTATTACCTACATTACCAAGACCAACATCTGACTTAGTGGGCTTGTTATCAGTTCTGTAAAAAGCAGATAAAGACTTAGTACCAAAAGTACCGGTTACATTACCAGCAAAATCAGAGTCAGCTCTTTGTACTTGTTTCCATTGTTTAGCCATTATCTACTTCTTGTAATTCATAATTAGGGTCGGCTTTAGCCGCCTCTTCAAATGCTTTCATAAATTTTTTGTGCATTTCATATACCCAAGCACCTTCACCTACTTTAACTTCAATACCTGATATTAGTGTGCAGATACCTTCAAGTTCTTGTGTGGTACATTTAACTACTTTCAACTTCTTCTTTTCCATTACTATCTCCTTGTTCTAGCATAGCTTTAATAAACTTAACTTTTAAATAAGTCGTTGTTGCTTGTTCTATTTCTCTACCCCTATAGTTTCCATTCAACATCATATCATAAATATAATTTATGTCAGAAAGTTCTAACTTTGATAGTTTTTGTTGTAAGTCTACTACTTCTTCATTGGCTTTCGCCGGTTTTAATTTTGATTTTGCATCATCCCAGAAACTCATTTATCGTTTAACTCTCTTTGTTCTTTTAGTGTTAAACCATTTGATAGCACAAAATCATCAAGGTTGTAAGGCATTTTCATATTTTTTTTATATTTCCTTAAGTTTTGATATCCTTTGTGGTCTGGTCCCATAGTTAACTGAGCAGTCGGCATAACTGTTTTACCATCTTTATCTTTTGTGCGAAATAAGTTTGGATTAACATTAGCTGTCATTGCTTTTTTTAACTCATCTAACCAATCTTGTTCCTCCCATATTTCACAATCAATCATTTTTCCTTGGTCTAATCCCATATCTTTCTGCATTAACCATACTCTTCTACCACCCCATAAAACTTTACCATCTGATGTGGCTACAATATAATCGTATTCTTCAGGTTTATAACCTTTATCTTGTAAAGATTTTTTTAGGGGTTCGTATTCATAGAGTGGTAAGCCTACATACTCCTTACCTGAAGTGCCAGTCTCCTTTTCAGGAAACTGACCACTGTCGGGTAAAGAACATTTTAGGTCTTTTAAAGCAAAAGATTTTATTACTTTCTTAGCCATTTTTTACTCCTAAACGTCTACGACTACATATTGATTACCACCAAACACTCCCACTTGACCCACTATTAGGTTCGATGGAGTATTTGCCGCACTCGAAAAGGTTGAGTCTCCGTCTACATCTTCTGCTGTCAATGTAAGAGGTGCTGGACCTTTAGTTGCTATGCTGTTGGTTACAGTTGTATTGAAACTAGCATCATCATTTAATGCGGCGGCTAGTTCATTTAGTGTTTGTAAACCTGCTGGTGCACCATCAAGAATATTACCTTCTGCTAGAGTAGCGGCGGCGGTTTTAGCTTCGTTCAATGTAGAGCCACCAATTTTATCAGCGTCAATAGTTTGAGCCGTTCCGTCAAATTTAATCTTACCAGATGCTACTGTTATTGCTTGGTCAACAACACTTCCCAGTCCAACCATTCCCTTACTAACACCTGCTACAGTTCCTGTGAAAGTAGGATTTGCTGTAGGAGCTTTTGTTGCTATTGAAGCCGCTTGTGCTGTTGATACAGGCTTTGCCGAATCTGCTGTATTATCTACACTTCCCAATCCAACATTATCTTTAGTTACACCTTCTCTTATTGCAGTAGTAGTAATGTTACTTACACTTCCTAATCCAACGTGTGTTTTACTAACACCTGCTACCGTACCACTAAAAGTTGGAGATGTAAACATAGTTGTTTTAGATTCATTTGTTACTTGGTCTAGACCTACATCACTTTTAGTTGTATTAGAGTTTAAAATAGTTGTAGGTGCGTTTGCTAAGTCAGTTTTAATAGCTCCTAATCCAGTAGCACTTACTGAACCTGAACCAGCACCAGTTAACGAACCATCAGAGTTTATACTAATAGAAGCGTTTTTTAAGGTTGATGGAGCGTTAGCTACTTTAATTATTGGGTCTGAACCAGATGTGTCAAAAGCTGGTTTTATCGTTGCACCATCTGCGGCACCACTTACGACAGTAGCATTAGCTGTTCCACCAATGGTACCAGTTAAGTTTCCACCTAATATTGTTGCTTGATTTTTGTTTTCAACATTATTAAGAGACATAGTAGTCTTTAATGTAGATGGACTTTCGTTAACTACTTGGTCCAACCCAACGTCAGTTTTAGTTGTCTCACTGTTCTTAATAGCGTCTGGAGCGTTACTTAAATCAGTATCTACTGCTCCAACTCCTGCTGGTGTAACCTGACCTGAACCAGCTCCGCTTAATGTACCATCTGCATTAATAGTAACCCCTGAGTTTTTTAACCCAGCGGCGGCATTACTTTCCTTTAAAACATTACTTCCATCGAACGCCGCATCTGTTACTACTTTCGATGCAGTTCCTGCTGACGCTCCTGATTTAATATCCGCTACAGATGTACCATCTATTGTACCTGTAACTTTACCAGTATAGTCCTCATCAGACCGCTGGATTTTTTTCCACTCTTTAGCCATAGTGTTATTCTCCTATACTTCGACTGATACCAATAAGGACCCTTGAGACCTATCATAGTAGATAGTTCCTTCGGAGTTGTCTGCTGGTGCCGATGTTCTTGGTTTCAAATGCACTGCTCCCTGATAGTCTACAGAGAACACTTGTGTGCTGTTATTTAAGATTTGAAACAAGTCTCCTGACGATACAGAACCACTTGTTTTATGTTTTAAAATATTTCCAGATACTAAGTCAGGCAATACTTCTACGTCAGTAGAACCATTGTCTCTATACATTTTACCATCACTTGTATTATACCATACAAGCTTAGTATAGACATCCTTGACTAGATTAGGACTTGATAAACTTCCTGCCATTATTTACCTCTCTTAGGTAGTTTTTTAATTTTTCCATTGTGCGTTCTAGCAAATCTATGCGTAGCTGTTTCCCTACTTGGTATAAGCCTACCTGAATATCTTTTGCCACCAAACATCCAACTTATTAAACCACCTTTACCAGCCATTATAATTTCTTAGCCTTACTTACTGCTTTAGCTTTATTAACTGAACCACAATTACATCTCCATTTTTTTAAAGCTAAATTAATTCTACTCTTAGGGTCGTTTCTAGCTTTAGCACCAGTAAGTCTTTTTTTCATACCACACATTCTAGCACAAAAACTTTTACGCCTTGCTTTTGCTTTACCAGTAGGATTCTTTTTAGTTACTGGAGCTTTTAAAGTTCCTTTTTTGTAACTAGCTCTACCTTTAGCATTTAAGCCACCTGATTTAGATTTACCTTCTTTTCTAGTCCAAGCTTCTGACATTATCTTACTCTAGTGTATACAGGGGCAACTGGTGGTTGAACTCTAGTTGTTACAGGAATACTAGGAAATTTTACTCTAGTTAATACAGGAGCTGTTGATTTAGCAACTCTTGTAGAGACTGTACCAAATAAAACTGCACCAAGTATAATGTTTGTAAATGGGTGATTGATGTCATTGAATGATTTATTAAGTGTGCTAAAGATTGCATTTGACATTAGAAATCCACCTGTACTCTAGTTATAGTAGAACCATCTCTGCCTCTAAAAGCATACGCTCTTCCTTTTTTTACTCCAGCTTCATATTTTTGCATATAATATTGTGCCAGTGGAATTGTTTCCACTTTTCTTTCATAGCCATTTGCTATTACTCTTGCAACTAATGTTTCGTGAAATTGTTCTGGTATTTCTGTTGCTTGTTCCTTATAAGTAGCATCACTTACTTTTGCATCAGAAGCTAGTATAGTTTCTAAATAAGTATCTCCTGCAACAAAGCCATCTCTTTCAGGAGTTTCGTCTGGTATTAAAAATTTATCTGGACGTTGTATATATAACAAAGATACTAGCTTACTTGTATCTGTATGATTTGTGAATTTACCAGCTCCAGCATCATAATATACGATGCAAACGCTGTCTCTTTCTATCCACCATACTGTTTGGCTAAGGCTTATGTTATTTCGTTCCATTATATCAAGTCTCTCTCTAGGGGTCTGTTCAATAATTTCTTGATTGATTTACCATCGTAATCTACGGACTTTACTTTTATAATGTGCTTTTTTAATGGATAAACTCTTTGTCCAGCTTTATAACTAGTTTCTCCACTAGGGTTTGCTATATTGAATTGGTCAACAGATTCTATTATTTCTGTTCTTGAACCAAAGTCATTTAAAGCGTCATTTAAACTTCTTATTATTTCTACTTCACCCATATCTGGATGATGCTGTCTTACTCTGTCTATCATTTCTTTTAATTTCATACTTTAGCCTCTTTATCTGGAGAACCGGTAGGACCTATTTGAATATTAGACTGTATAAATTCTTGTTTCTTTTGACCAAGCATTTGTAGTTGACCTTGAGTCCATTGATAATCTAATGATATTTTTTCAATATCTGTTTTAAATTTTAAAGCGTATGAGTTTGCTCTTTGTATTTCAGAGCCTATAGCTTGTAAAGTTGTACCAGCCATATCTTCGTCTTCGTCATTTAACCAATACTGAACACTCATACTTGCACCAGCATTATCTCCGCCAATACTAGCACCGCTATCAAATAGTGTTTTAGCTTTTGCTAAAGCATCTGCCCATTCTGCATCTAAACCCGCTGGAATACTTGTTCTAAAATCAGCTAATCTTTCCATTAAAATACATTCAGCGGCGTGTAACAAAACTAATTCTTTAAATATATTTGGGAAATGTTTATCAGCCGCTCCAACATAACTAACTCCATTTAAAGGTCCCCAACTAGTTATTGTTATTGTTTCAGCAGAATCATTTATAGTTCTACCTGTTGAAGCAGGAACACCGTATACACTTAATTTATTACTAGTGCTAGTTGCTGGTTTGGCAAATAGTCTTCCTTCAGCGTCTAACCAATAAACAGGGTCATCACTTAATGCGTAATAAATACTTGATGTGTCTACTACATCATTAGCTAATCTATCTGTTACTGGTCTACAGTATTTATCACCTCTCATTACATCTGTAATGTATGATAAATTAAACGATGACTCCCAGTCTACGTTAGAACCTGTGTTGTTATTAAAATCAATTTTATAAGCAAAAAGTCTTAACATATCTGGGTTCATAGCTTTTATTGCACCCAATGTGTAATCAACACCTTTTTTCAATGCGTCAGCTACAGTTTCACTACTTACGCTATTTGTATAATTTTGTATTTTACTACTAAACGACATATGCTCTCTCTGTTATATGAGGGGTCCGAAGACCCCCCATAATATACCCTCTATTGTTTACGGTACAAACTTCATAATAGCGTGGGTTTCAGGTAGACTGATTTCTAAACCGGCTTCGGTTAGAACCATATCTTTCCTTCCATCAACGTTATTATTCTGAATGTTCGTCATAATATGAGTGTCTCTTGATACTCCATTACCAGCAAGTGGGCGATACTTAACATTAGCCAAGTCGATTGCCAAAGCAATGTCTTCGTCTTGGTTTCTGAAAAGAGGCTCTGCAACAAAGTGTAAATTACCAAATATGGTATTTATCTTTGTAACTGAGTGTCCAAATTGCCCTTGAATGTTTTGAACATCCAAGTTGTACTGAGAGTTTCCACCAACGGTATTCTTTAAAAAACCACCAGTAGAAGCAGATAACTTCTGCAACCAAGCTAGAATCTTACGAGAAGTCAAGACTAACTTATCACCACTATTACCTGTTTCAGGTGCAAAGAAAACTTGCATCTGGTCTAGGAAATCGTCATAAGTAGAACTTGAATAATCAAAGTTCATCACTTTACCATTCGCCTCAGTATAAGGAACCATCCCGTGTGTATATCTAACAGGACCTGAACCTGATTCGTTAGAAGAACCAACACCAAACAACATAGCGTGTTCGATATCCATTTTATGTTCCATTAACTTATCAGCCCAAACTCTGCGATATTCATCAGGACGACCTCTGTAACGAGTAGCTAGAGCTGTACCACTAAAGAGCTGAATAGCTGTCTTAAAAATCTGACAGTATCCTTCTCTTGAGTACATCTCATCTTTCCATCCATCAGGGTCATCAGTTCCTTCACCCCAAGCACTACCGATTACCTGTCCCTTAGCACCGATTTCGATGTCTGTTTCAGCGATAGCTTCTAGAGCTGTTCCAACTATACCCGTATGAGTGTTAGCATCACTTGCATCATAAGTAGCGGCAACGCCATTACCGGGAGTTACAGCTGTTACTTTAACAGCTTTACCGGCAATACGTAATACCTGACCTACTAAAATATAAAGTGGTGCGGCACTTGTTACTGAGTTACCATACTTGTCATAATCACAAGTAAGGTCATATGCTACGTCCGTTGCATCCTTAGCATAAGCCGCTCCATCTGTCTCTACTTTAAAGTTCCTACGTTGCCACTGATGACGTTGTTCAAGAAATTTGAAAACGGGGTCATCTGTAGACTCCTTCGCAACTTTAGAAAGATAGACAAAGAACGGTGACTGCTGAGGAGCGAGTTCTGCAACTCTCTCGCCAAAATTATAAATTCGGCGGGAGTCATTGATGCTTACACCTTGAGGTGCGACACCAGTACTGTTACTAAAAGCATTAGCCATTAGTTACTCCTTAGTTATAGAAATCCTTAACCGAAAGGATTTCTGTTCTTATAATCTGTAACCATAGAGTCCATTACCGAGTCACTGCCACTTCCACCAGAATTAGTTTGAGAAGGTACAACACCCATAGGTGTTGGAACCTGCTGTGCCCTTTTTCTTTGTTCGAAGCTTTCATTCGGAGCAGTTTGAGTTACAGGTGTTGAAGCCTGTTGTCCCCCATTTTGCATCCTATATAGCTGAAATAGATTATCAACCGTTATGTTCTTAGGGTCATCCATTACTTGAACAAATTGGTTTATCTCGTCTTGAGATGCTCCGTATGTTTTAGTAAGATGTTCTCCCATCTGAGCCATATTATTTGCTTGATGTTCTTTTTCAGATTGTTGCCTAAGAATATCTTCTCTCTCTTGTATCAACCGCTGTCTTTCTTCTTGTACTACTGCTTGTGTATATTGAGTGTGTAACCTATTGTACTCATCCATATTATCACGCCAGTTATCTACTTCATCAAGGTAAGCCGCTGATTCAGATTGAGGGTCATCCATAGCGTCCTGTCTACTAAATCCACGAGGTTTCCCCGGCTTCATTGGAGGTTCAGGAAACTGTTCCTCTGGTTCTGGTTCTACGTCTTCTGGCTGAAGAGGTTGAGCTTGTTGTTCAAGAGCATTAAGCCTAGACTCAAGTTCTTGTTTTTCATTACGAGCTTTATCTGCTTCACTTTGCCAGTATTGGTAACGCTTGACATCGTTATCCAAAACAGCAGGTTCTGCCGTTGCTCCTTCTTGAGGTATCTCCACAGGTGAAGGCTCGTCAGGGGCTTGGGGCTGAGTTTCCTCAACCTTATTTGCACGGAAAAATTCATCTACTAGCTGGGCTTTATCCTTTGTAGCGTCAAACGCTGACTCAGGTGTCATACCCTGCTCTTGAGTTACTTCTGGACTAATTGGTTCGGTACCCTCTTGAGGGGCGAAATCTTCTTCCATTAGTTTCTCCTTTTCATTTTGTAGGCTCTAATTGGACTTAGAGGTGCTACTTTCTTTTTTACTTTGAGCTACGCTATTGCGTACTTCGCTCTTTACCTGTCCAAGGGCGTCATCAAGGCGTTTCTCGAATAATCTACCTGCCGATTTTGATTGGGTTGAGGTTTTATCGAGTTCCGACTTAAATTTTTCTATCTCAGCTCTTTGCTTAGCGTGATATACTTCTCTTTCACGGGTTTGCATATCGCCTTTTAATTTCTTTATTTCTTCTTGTTGTGTTTTTACTTGTCCTTGTAATTGTCCAACTAAATCTGTTCTTTCTAAGATACCTTCCATATCAAATACTTCAGTTTTCTTCAAGACTTCTTTCTTATCAATAATGCCTTTTTCATAAGCATCCATATACATTTCAAGCTGTGCATAACGGTTAGTTGGTAACGTAGACCCAGTAACAACAACAACATCAAAACTTCCTCTGGATATATCATTTATTACGCTTACCTCTCCTGTTTTATCATCATACAATTTTTTATTAATAGCAATTTCTGATAAACTGTTATTTGGCTGGACTATTCTAATTACTTTTTCTGCTTGATACAGTTGTTGCATTAATGGAATAGCGACCTTTGCTAATCTAACCAAACCTGTTTCTATGTCTTGTAGCTTTGATTTAATTTTTCTTTGACCAAATTCATCTAAGCTAACAGTAGCTTTGTATGTATGAGGAGCCGCTTGAGCATTTCCCTGCATAAGTTCATACAAACCCAATGCGTGGTCTATGTCCTGTTTAGCTACCTGTTCATTCTGATATAATGTATTAGGTAATGGTGTAGGCTGTACAGGTTGTGGTGCTCCAGAATCCATATCAACTTCTATTGCAACTCCCGGTTGAGCCCATCTTTGTTCAAAGTCCTGCATATCTACAGAACCGCTTGGTATTAAAATTTTTGTGTTTGTACTTGTAGTAGCGTGTGCAATAATAAGAGACCGTGTCTTATTAATATACTCTTGCATATCTTTGACCATTCGGACATCAGATACCGGGTAGGGTGTTCTAGTGTGAATATTCATAAAGACAACAACAGGGTAATGTTCCATAGGGAGTACACGGGAGTAGAGATATTTATCTCCCATAATGACGCACTGTTTAACCCTTTGTACTGGAACTGACACGGTCTCAATTAATCCTTCATTTATTAAATCTGCGTGAGTTATCTCTTCTATGTTAGGCATAGGTGGGGCATCTGTTCCCTCTTGCTCTGCTTGAGCTAATCCTTGTTCATACTGAGCCATTAATTGGCTAATAATACCTTCTGCTTTTTTTGCATCAGTAATAGGCTGTCCGTTTATTTTTACAGCAGGTCTAGAAAGATACTCTTGCATTTCTTCTTCAAGAAACACTTCTTCACGTTTTTCAACATTGTTTTTAACGTGATATCTCTTTACCCATACTTTATAATAACGCTCATAACCTCGTATGTATTCGTTACTTTCTCCAAAGTTTATATCTGTTTTTGTTGCAGTGTCTTCTGGAAAAACAATTCCCTTGTCGTCAACTCTTCGTGTAGTCGGTCTATCTGTGTGTAAATCAGACTCAGCATTTTTAATAGCCTCTTCGTATTGAGGATACATTTGTCTAGCCTGTTCTTTAGTAAACATACGGCTAACAATAATATTTTCTGCATCTTCTGCTAATCTATCTCTTGAATTTGGGTCTATATATACATCTAATGGGTCAATGTCGTGAATACAAACTTCACCACGACCATAATCTTTCAAGGGGTCAATATAACACATCATAGCTCCCATACCCATCGTATAGTAGTCGTCTATGCAGTTGCGGAGTGCCTGAGTCCCATCTGATATGTACCACATATATTCTAGTAAACCATTGAAGACTTGTGCTACCTTATTGTCGGAATCTTCTCTCGGTGATACTCTAAATTGTGGTTTTCCTGAAGTAAGAAGTGCCTTTGCGGCTTCTACTGCTGGATGGATTCTGTTTACTACAAGAGGTGCTTGACCCCTCTCAAGTAAGGTTTTTTCTTGCTCTTGAGTCCACTGCCTTCCTAAACGGAACTCAGCATCTTCTTGGGCGTGTTCTGCCCAGAGCTCTCTCTTATTAGAATAAGATTTAAATATTGCTTGTGTCTTTTCAACGATGTCATCGGGGACTTCGCCTTCTCTCTCTACGTACGCCATTGGGGGAAAGTTAAGGACTACATTGTCATCCAGTCAAGTATTTTCCTAGGTTTTTTCTTTACTTCTCCTTCAAGATATTCTTTTCGCCTACAAGGTTTAACTCCATCTATTGCGTAATATATCCCATCTAGTATATCATCGTGTTTACCTCTGGGGTATGATAAAAATTCTTGTTGAGCGTGTATATCTTCTGCTCTAAAGAAAAACTCACCTCTAGCGAGTGGGGCAACCAAGGACAACAATCGTTCGGATTTTCTCTGTCTTGGTTTTATGCCTTTTTCAAGTCCCGGTATATATAGGTTCTCTTCAAGCATCTGTTTTCTCACGTTACTCCTCAGTGCCTCTTGGTAGCCCACAGTCTCTATTTTCATTTTTCTAGGTTTATATTTTTTATAAATTTCAATAATCTTACTTGGCTGGATTGCAGGGTCCAGTTTATCACGGAGAATATCAACAATATACTTATTACCATCACCATCGACAGCCATAGTAGCAATAACAAAGAAATCGCTCCTAGCAGATAGACTAGAAGCAGGGTCAATCCCGCAATAAATGTCAACAGGTTTATACTCTGTTTTACCGTCAATCGTCCGAAAGAGTAAATTCTGTCCGTCAATTCTTTTATAGGTATAATGATGTAGTTTAATATATTGTGGTTTAAACGGTGCGTTGTCCGGGCTTTGTGCTTCATTCATATACTCCTGATAGAATCCATTTAAGTTACCAACAGATTCAAATTCTGCTTTTATCTGTAGTATTCGCTCTTCAGGGAATCGTTCCTCCCAGATTGATTTGCCATCGTCTCCATAGATAGCATACCATAAAACATTCCAAGCTGGAGATTCCTTAGCCCAATATAAGAAACAATCCTCTGAAATAACAGTGCCAATCATAACTACCCGTCCCTCGTCCGACAGGGAAGGGATTACTGCTTCCGTAATCCACTTCCTATTTTTCGCTCTTCCTTCTGCTGTAGCCGCATTCAATTCTGATTCGTAGTCATCTACAATAATGAGGTTAGGACGAGTATCACCCTCAATAAACCCACGTACACGCTGACCAGTACCAACAGCAATAACACGAGTTCCGTTAGCGAGTACAATGTCGTTGTTGGTCCATCTTTTTGCTGTTGTTGCACCATAGTCTCCAAACATTTGTTTAAAATTATTAGAATTATCTAAATGGTATTTTATTCTAGATAAGAAGTTAATACTCTGAGATTGTGACTCAGATATAATAACTATAAAGAGGTCCTCGGCTGATGGCTTAAAAGCTATTCTGTGAAGGGGTAGAATCAAGGAGGTCACGGTACTTTTAGCAGTTCCTCTCGGAGCCGCTATCAATACCCGCTTTAAAGACACATCAGCCAAGGATTTATAAATCTCGTTATGAAAAGGAGGTATATCCTTATTTAAAGCAGTAGGGAACATAGTTCTTCCAAAAAGACCTATGTCTCTCTTCAGCTTTTTTAAAGCATTTTGCTCAGCCCATTTTTCCTCAAAGGAATCTATCTTGACTGCTGATTGCAATTATTCCTCTTCATCTTTAGTCTCAATAGGAACTTCTTGCTTTCTTGTGGCTATAAGCTTATTTTCTTCTTGGTTGATACTATCAATCAAAGACCTAGTCTGTACAGCTTCTAATCTATCAGTAACGGTTACTGTTTCTTTGTCTTTCATTCCGTGTATTTCCATACCATCGTTAACAAAGCCCCTTATCCCGTTGACATCTTCTTTCTTTAATGCAATGTCTACGCCCTTCTTCATTAACTCGATAAAATAGTCCGCATCCATCATATTGGAAGCCAACATCTTCTGTGCCTCATCTCTTTTCATAGTTTTAAAACTCTCCGTTCTCATATGGCGTTTAAGCTTCCTTCTCTTACTTACGGAAACACTACCATATACTTTATCAATAGCTACATCTCTGTTCTCAGTAACTGCCGCCCAGAAAGCTAAGTCTTGATAGTCTTCTGAATTACATCTTACTTCCAGCCAGTTCTTACCTGACATAGTAGTATTGGTGACTCTACCGCCACAATTAAGTTTCTTATTAGGATATTTAGAATCCCACATAATATAACCAAAAGCAAACCTATAATACCACGAATTTCTGCCATCCTTAGCTTCATATTCTTTTTTCTTTATAATCTTAGCTACATATTCATCATCAGTGAGTGCATACTCACCTTGATTAGATTTTTGCCAGTGTTTATAGGGAATATTGGCTAATTCAGCTTCTTCTTTGGTATATATAATATAATCTGTAGGACCTATGTCCTTATGGTTTATATTTACAGAGAACAAGGTACAATCTTAGCTTGACTTGTATTTATATAGCCTACTTTTTTATCTATCTTGTTATCTTTCCCACCAAATGCTGTGTTCTGTGGCATTTTGCGGTTCTCCCACTGATAGTTCCACTCTTTTTTATTAAGATGTGTTATGTTAAATACAAATATACTTGGCTTTACAGCTACTATGTAAAGAAAGTCTTTACCTGTTCTACCTGAATGTTCTACATTAGTATCAAACTTGTCGTATTCTATTAAACAATTATCGTAGTGTTTGCCACGTATTTTGATTTCAGCTATATATCTGTCTTCCTCAGCATCATAACTAGAATACTGCTCACCTGTTAATGTAAACTTCGTTCTAGCTTGTTGATTTAGCCAGTCACAGATGCTTTGCTCTGTTATAGGTTCTTTAATACCGATTTTAACGCTTTGCGTATTGGTATCCAAGTGTACACTATTATGTAACCCACTGCTAGTTGTAGCCATAGGTACATTATCCTGAACGTCCTGTAGATTATCTCTTTTAAATCTTCCATATGCCTCCATTATGTCGTGGTATTGTTTACCCCTAGTCACCTCAGCGTTGAATCCTCGTATAGATGCCAAGAACTCCCACACTTTCGTGTGATTCAGCTTATTGTTAGGTAACAAGTATTGAGCGATGAAACTATGTTCTTCGTTTAAGTTACTCATATTGTGCGAAACAACCCCTTATTTATTAAATCAGTTCTATTGAACTGGTCACAAAATATACTAATAATGTAATAACAAATAGTAAGCGATGCAATAGTCAGTTTACACTTGACCTAAAACCTATAGGTGCTTCTACAGCAACTACTTACTGATTTAGGCTTAAAGTTTCTTTTTCTTTTTTAATCTTCGGGTTAACAATCCTAACAGTTTCGTAGATATTATGCCTCCAACACCAGTTATCACCCTCCGTAGGGTCGATATACCAGTGCTTTAGGCTATCATTAGAAGCAATTATCTCCTTATAGTGAGGAGGGCATACTTCTTCTGTATCAGAAATCTGTGTAAAAGTTAACATAAAGATAATAATAATCAATTTTTCCATACGAAAACTTACAAAAAAATATTTTAAAAAATACCGTAGAATGGGAGTACGTGATATACATTGCACCGTACCCCGTCCGTTTTCACGGGCGTGGGGTACCGCTCCTGTTGAATCGCTTTACAGCGATGTAAACAGTCGCCCCTCCACTGGTTCAACGAACAGGTACTAGGTGCATCAACCCCTGCTTGTTATGAAGATGTATCTATCATACATCATAACCACAAAGGAAACCTTTATGTCTATGAATATAATATCAATCTCCAACACCACCCAAGGTAGTGTCAATCCTCGCACCCAAGAGTACGAGGCAGACCGTGACCGTTCTGGCAAAGTAATATACTCTGCCGAACGTTTCAAGGTTGTCACTACCCCGGATTCTACGATGCCTAGTCAGCTAACCGCAACCCAGATTAGTAAACTAATCCAGTTTGCCACTGACAACGGCACCTCCGTATCCGTAAAGGCTGGTGTGAACTATGAACTTAGCCGTTCGGACTCCCGAGACTCCTCGACTAATCCCAACGGTGTAACTCTCCAACCGGCAGTACTATGGTACTTTCGTCCGGAGAAACCACCTATGGGCGAGTTCAAGTTCTAACGAACCACTTACCGAGCACCGGGGACTATACGTCCCCGTTATGCCCGATGGCGTAGTTCTATTTTATCACACCCACTAAAGGATTCAGCAATAACCTTGGGGCAACTAAGTTAGAGGTTGCACAGTAATCTACTCACTATCAGTGCATACCGAGTAGTACCTACTAACACGCCCCATATTTACCCAAGTATAAGATTTCATTTAACCATAACGTAAACAGTAATCAACTGGAGGAAGTATGTCAAAGAAACCACAAACTGAAGAGATAGTAATATCTCGCAATGCTACTATGGAAATGGTAGTTATCAAGACACCACTTAAAGGTGTTAAGACTAGGACTGGCAAACAAGCCTATTCTAGCGTTACTAAGCATCGGAAGATACCGAAAGCTAAGTAGCTTATTTAGCACTAGTCATCTCGATGGACTCCGCATCCATCCTTATCTCTCTCTTAATATAAAGGGGTGGCTAGTGCACTGTACAATTACTATCAATAACCCTGTAACAAGGAGGCAATATGAAGAAGACTAGAATAAACTGGCACTTCATCATTAACGGTAGGCTCATAACCGTCAGAGCTAGTACCCACTATATGGCTTTAAAGAGAGCTAGAGGATTAACGACCTGTGGGTAAGGTCAAAGCTCAGTGGCTGGAGTACCTCTCAGAGGTGCTTCAGTTACCTGAAACAGAACTACTAAAGTATTCATTAAAAGAACTCAACAATATGCTTGAGGTATACGAAGGTAGTTTAGAACAAAAAGTAAAAGAACAAGATAATTATATTAACACGTTAATGCAACAAGACGGCTGGGATGTCGATGTTGATGAAGACGGGCATATATTTATCGTAAACGCAGAAGGAATAGGAGGTGCATCTTGATAGACGGATACTTATTCTTAAATGATTACCTAGATGTGTTACTAGTTGTCGGTTATTTGCTACTATTAATAAGTGTATTTGTATTAATAATGGTCGCAAACTATCACGTTAAACAAGTATCTCATTTAGATAAGCAAGTAGAATACTGGAGACAAAGATGTCTCAAAGAGAATATAAGATGAATGATGGTAAAGGGTTATCGCCAAAGCGAATATCGCCAATAGGTGGTGACCCTTCTCCGTATGAATGTCCTGAATGTGATTCACCTAACACAACTTATGAAGAATACATTACAAATGACCCTGAAGATTCAGAACTAGGTATTATTTGTGATGATTGTGAACATCAAGTAGAACCGGGTAACGGTTATAATATGGAGGATGAATAATGGAAACATTAGGAGCATTAATAGTAATAGCCCTGTGTATGATAATGGGCTCATTTTTAACTATACTGTATCAAGATAGAGATATCTGGAAACAATAACCCTAAAATAGGAGACGCTTATGCGTAAAATCGGAAGAATGATAATGTTTATCATAATGCCTTGGAAGAGAGCAACTAATGCTCTATGGTATCAAGTGAGACAACATCAAAAAAGATTGAATGGTATCACATTCAAATTAAATGAAATACAACTTGCTTTAGAGAACGGTAAGAGAAGAGGACGTCCTCGTAAGCAATCTTTAAAACCTCTGGCTGACAAAGGAGTCAAATAATGGCTAAAGTACTAGTACAGACCTTTGGTGGTGTAGTAAAAACTATGGACGCAGATAATCCGGCTGGATTGGCTGAAGCCCTTGGTATGTCTTTGGACAACACCACAATCAATGTCAATGCTAAGAAAGCAGAGCCCAACACAAATCTCAGAGATGATGATTTTGTTGCGTTTGTTACTGATAAGGTAACTTCTGGTTCTAAGTAGGGACTGACGTTCGGGGGGCTCTTCGGAGCTCCCTGAAAAGAATTTTTTAATTAACTAAGGAGGATAATAATGCACGAGAAATTATTATTTTTATCTAAGTATCTAAGAGCATTGTCAAAGTATGACGGTGGCACATTGGATGTCGATGAGGCAATGGAGTTAGCAAAGAATATGTTACCCAAAATTGATATGCACGATTGTACGCAGGTAACTATCAATGAGGGTCAAAGAGGGGTACAGAATTATTATGAGTTTTATGTTAAAATAGGTTCTCCTCAGTTTAGAGGAACTGTTAACTACACATTACCATCTCATTCTTTATTCTTTAATTCAAGATACCCTACAAATGTTCTTATTAGAATGACAGGCGATGAAAACCCGTTGTTTAAAAAGATATGTGTAGCTCAACAGGAAAACTGGGAACGCTCAAGTGGACGTAAGTATGTAACTACTCCATATTTAAATCAAGCAATACCAGTACATCCTCACGTTGGTAATGATGGCTCACCTTGTTTAGGTGGCTGGTCTAATGCTTGGGCAAGTGCTGTAAACTCTGGACAAATACCATCATTGGTAAATGTTTGTAAATCATTTTTAAATACGTGGACATCTAATGATGCCTTCTGGAATATTAATAGTGATTACAGAGAGTGGCGTTACCTTCCACCATTGTTCAAGAAAGCTGTGCCGTTTACTAAATGGCTAACTCAAAAGACTTTGTGGCTGGAGTTGTATAGTCGTAATTATGATTTTACAGGAACGGACACGTCTATGCCTAGACGTAGACAATTCGGTGAATGGATAATTGCTAACACTGGTGAATTAACCGCTATTGGTCAAATGTATGGTTTTGACGATAAATGGGGTATTATGGTAATGGATTTATTTTATGGAATCGCTCTAAATCAAGTAGTAAAGGGAGATACAGAATGTAGATACTTCAATGGGTTTAAGGACTTTTACAAACACATTGAACATATATTCTATGTAACCATTGGTAAAACTAGTACAGCTTTACAAGTACCTGATAACATTGCAACTAATTTAGCCGCTGAAGCAATGATGGGTGTACCTAAAACGTACCAAGTAAAACCTTGGACTAGAAACCGCTCAACTTTGCGATGTCCCTTGATTCAAATGAATACTATTATGATGGATGCAAGACAGCTCACTAGACAAGATGTTCACATTACAAGAACACCTGTCGATGTAGCTTCTCTTTTCCAATTTAAACGTAGTATTGAAAAAGGAACTGCAAACCAAGAGGTTAAATATCTTAACAAGAAAGAAGCACTTAAACACACTGCTTTTTACTTGAGTAGAAGTGATAGAATGTATAATGCTTATGAAACATTACACACATTTGCAAAACTTCACGGGCAAGATAAGACAGGGTTTCTCAGAAGAGATGACCACTTTGATATAGCTATAAATGTAGAATCATTTATAAGAGGTTATGTTGCTAACGGCGATGTATATAACAGAGAAGGTAGCGAAGTGGAAAAGTATTCTGAGCATTTCACAAACGAATGTGTAAAGAATTACACTAACGTAATTAACGAGTATACAAGGAGGTTAACTAGTGTCAGAGACAAACACAAAAGCATCATTCGAGATTCATATTTCGGAGATGATTCAGAACAAAATCAACTATCTGCTTTCTAGATTTAAGAAAACAGAATGGTCTGGTCCAGCGTGGTATAGTATCGATAAGACTGACGAAGACGGCTTCCCTGTGGAAGTCAGCTTACAGTACTTTAAACCTATACACTTAGGACACGGAACTGAAACTGAAGTTGATGGTGACGCAATGGGTAAACTATTACCAACAATCTATAAGAGATTTCCTGATTTAAAGGACTGTTTCTTAGGATTAATACACTCTCATCATACTATGGGTGCTTTTCTAAGTGGCACAGATAAAGAGACAGCTAAAGACCAAGCCGTAAAAGACGGTATATTCTTTAGTACAGTTGTAGCTTCATCTGGAGAACCATTTGATTGTTGCCTTACGTACAAAGACCAGTTTGGTTTTACAAACTTGGTAGAGGGTGAAATAACAACACCAGTTGTAGCTGTTGACATTCCAAAAGAATGGAAACAAGAAGCTACAAAGATTGAAAAAGCTAAGAAGAAAGAGAACAAGATTACGTACATAAATACATCTACGAATCAACTCTCTGCTTTTGGTGGACACAATCGTAACTATAACAATAACTACGGTTACGGTTATGGAGGCTATGCTAACTTAAATAGCTTAGCTACAGTAGAGGATGACAAGCCTCAAAAAAAAACTTCGGCATATGACGGCGTAACGAAAGTATCGCAAGAAGAAACCGAAAAGATGGAAGAACTGCTCATTAAAATGGAATCGAATGAATTAAATTATCACGATTTTATTGAACAGTGCAGAAAACATTGTCCAAATATAGACCCCCATTCATATATTGATGCACAATCAGGTTATAATACAATCTATTGACATTATGAATAAACGGTAGTATATTTGGATTGTGGGTTAAGTTGCTCTGAATTTTGGTCGCATCCCAAATTTACGACAGTGTATTAACACCGCCGCTTAACCCACATTCTTCCCCCCTTTCCACATTACAGAACTGTGAAGCCAGTATTAATAAAACCGAATACGTGTAGCTAATAGAGGAAACACTCCGTAGGCAATAAAGCCGGACCAGTTCTGTATAATCTTAATTAATAAATAAGGAGAAACTGTTATGATGACAGTACCACAAAAAAAGTATTTTTGTAAAAGGATTGATGAAATCACTGAACAGAAAGTAAATGATTTAAAAGACACTACAGGTATGACCAACAAAGCAATAGCTCAAATGGGTCTAGCAAAAGGTGAAGTAATGTACCCTCAAGAAATAGCAAAAGTATGGGAAGCTATAGATTTAATTTTAGCAGATGGCAAAGAAGGATACGGCTGGGGAAGTTCAGAAAACTTAGGTACTATAGAAATATCAGCTATGTTAAAAGGATTCAGTGACTTTAAAACAGAGTTACAGAATGAAATCACGGCTGAAAATAATGCAATTTGTGAACAGCGTAATGAACTTTATAAAGAAGCTACACGCATAAAAGACGTTGCTATGTTCGGTTCAGAGGAAGCGGCACACGCAATGTTGAAGGAGTTTGTTGAATGGCAAATAAAATAAAAACAAGATTTCTTAGAAATAAGGACTTAATTCCATTGACACACTTAAATGAAGTGTCAGTAGTAGGGTTAGGTGGCATTGGCTCATTCTTAATACAAGGATTAGCTATGATGGGATGGCACAAAGTTATAGGTTATGATGGTGACATCATAGAAGACCATAACTTAAGTACCACAGCTTATCCACTTGATGAAAGTGGCAATGCTAAACGTGACTCAGCTCAAGGGCTGTTTCAACGGTACTCGGAAGACTGGCAGGAGTTTGTACCAAAAGAACATTTTGGTGTAGATGACAAAGTCACTTCTAAAATGATAGTATGCACCGATGATATGGAATCAAGAAAGATGGTTTATACTCGATGGCTCGAAGTGAGTCACGAAGAAAGAGCTTTCTTAATTGACCTCCGTATGGGTGCAACAAGTGTAGAAATGGTAACGTGCACTACAGATATGTCTCAAAACTATCTGTCCACTTGGGCACCCACGCATACTATCCCTGCCGCACCTTGTAGTATGAAGCACACTGTGTTTGCTACAAACCATATTGTATCATTAGGACTAGCACAAATGTATAATGTAGTTGCAGGTCTTGCATACTATGACTATATTTGGACCAGCCTGAACCCAAATATGGTAGAATTTGGTACTTTAATAACTCCAAACCTGAAGAAGGAGGTATCTATTGATACACGTACGGAAAGTGTCAACCGATTGGACAGCAATGCCCAGCGGACTGACATATTTAATCATAGGACAGCCTAAAACTGGTAAAACTACAGCAGTAAGTTCTTGGAGCCCATTAGGTCATAAAGGTGTCGTAATAATCGACACCGACCTTGGCTCTGATTTTGTAAACAAAGCTAACGTAGTTACTTGTACTAGTTTAAACGCTCCTATAAGAGCCGTTGAGAAAGACGGTAAGCAAATAGTCGAAGGTGGCAAACCTAAGACTGAAATAACACCACCTGAAGAACGAGGTTTTCGTTATCGGTCTGGTGACGAGAAAGGTCAACCTATGCCAGTATATTCTATGATAGAATGTTACAACTGGTTAGCTAAAGAATGGGATGACCTGCCTTATGACACTATAGTAATTGATACTATTGGCGAAGTTAACGGCTGGATAGAAAATGCTGTTATTAACGAGCTAGGTATTACTGCTATGGGCGAAGGTCAATGGGGTGCAGATTGGGGCAAAGCTAGACGTAAAAATCTAGATGTCATCAAACGATTCCAAGACCTTATGAAGAAAAAGGGAGGAAACCTTGTGTTAGTAAGCCATTCTAAAACATCACAGATGCAAGATGGAAAGGTTCAACTAGCACCGGAACTACCTCGTGGCTTAGGTTATTCATTAGCCGCTAAAGCTGACGTAATTGGTTATACAACTGCGTCAAAAGAAGATGGTAAGTACTATGTCTCGTTTGAGGCGTATGATGAAAGGGTAGTCGGTTCACGACTAAAACCCCTAGCTCAGAAGATACTCCCATTTGAGTATAGTGCTATATCTAATGAAATCCTAAAATACAAGGAGGAAGAATGAGTAATACAACTCGTTTTCGCCCTGACGGTTTAGAGGCTTCCACAGGAGGTGGAGGTTCTAAATGGTTAGGTTATTGTGCCGTTGGTATATTGGACTGGCAAGACAAATCATCTGATTTCGATTGGGCTGATGTGTATCTTGTTGGTACTTTAAAGGTATCTGATAGTCAATACACCCAAGAGTTTAAACTCGCAGGTTCATTTGACAAAGAACCCAATGGTAATATCAAAACCTGTACGTTACTAAAGAGGCTTTATTGGCTCTTCGATGCTATCGGATTCGATGGCGGACCTAACGTAACAGGCGAGATGGTAGACGCTGATGGTAATGCGATTGACTTAGTTAATCATTTTAACATCAATCACGTCACAGACCCTCTCAATCCAACATTGGATTATACTGCGTATATATACAAAGAACCCGGTCGTAAAGACCCTTCTAAGGCATATACAACTGTATTTCCAAAGTTAACTTCAAACACTGCTGAAGGTAAGAAAGACCTCGAAGGTTATATTAACTTTATGAAGTCTAAAAACCTTATCAAAGAGGTGCAAGAAGGGGTAGTGCCACCTGTTGCCAATGGTGGTATATCAACAACTAAAGACGACTCAATGCCGTTCTAATGTTTGTTGAAATGGCAATCGGGAGTCCCTCTAAACGAGGGGCTCTCGTTCCTTTAGATGATGTATGGGACATTGTTTATGAACAAGGGCAAGAACAGGCTATTTATAAATCTGTTTACCGATACGATGAAGAGGCTTTAGCGTTTATAAAAGCCAATGGTTCTATAAAGAACTTTCTCGGTACGAGATACATAAATACTGTGCCTATTGACATAGACAGAGGACAGGACTCAGATGAATACACGTTAGCTAGAACACAACAGATACTTAATTATATAAATAAGGAACTCTGTTTGAAAGATGGCAACTATGCTATATACTATAGTGGTACTGGTTATCACATAGATTTATCAGCAGAAGTATTTGGTTTTAAACCATCACCAGATTTACCATTTATTGTAAAAGCTACAATGATGAAACTGCTTGATGAGTTTGACCCTGACCCAGCTGTGTATACTAGAACTTCTATTATACGTATGCCTCATACACTTAATGTAAAATCATCGCTATACAAAGTACCTTTAACAACAGAAGAACTATTAACGTCACAATTTTCAGACATTGTTACTATTGCATCCGGTAGACGGCTTGACTTCGGTCAAAACGATTTATGGGGTGATGAGTCATTATCTGATAAGATTGTTACAGAGGTTCCTAAAGTTAGAAGTATGCAAAAGATTAACGAACCATCTAATGTAGTGCCCTGCGTACAAAAATTGTACAATGACGGACCTACCAAAGGCAATCGTAATCATACTTTGCTTCGCATAGCGTCACATTTTAGACGTAACGGAATACCTTCTGATGCTACAAAAGCATCTTTACTACATTGGAATGATAATCAGCTAAATCCACAAATAGTTATAGATAAAGTAGAATCTACATATAACTATGGATATAAATATGGTTGTCACGATGAGTTATTAGCAAAGGTATGTAACCCTAAATGTGTACATTACAAAAATAAGGACTATCTCGTGGAAATAAAAACAGCTAACGACCTGCAAAGTGAGTTAGAAGAAAGGCTAGAATCAGACTTTACTGGTAAGATGATAAATCTTGCTAGAATGTTTGGTTTAACAGATAGAGATTGTAATATATATCCGGGTGAACTGGTTACTATATTCGGTCCTACTGGTGCTAATAAAACAGCCTTAGCACAGAACATAGCATTAGGCTATGATTTTGCTAACGATGAGATTAAACAAGAATGGCAAATACCTACATTATTTCTATCTTTAGAACTTAGTGGTTGGTATATGCACAGACGTAATCAACAAATTGTTAGTGGAATGAGTAAAGACGATGTTACAGCGAACTATAAGTATGTCAGTGAAAACTATAATAAGTATTTACAGCATTTAAACATACAAACAGTCTCGCCTACTCCGGATATGATACAAAAGACTATACGTGACCTACAACCTAATTTAGTTGTAGTTGACTATATAGACTTAGTAGAAACACCCGGTAATATACGAGGAGAATACGAACAAGTGAGATACATATCTCATTATCTATCAAACCTAGCAGTCAATATGGATATTATAATAATACAAATATCTCAAGTAGCCAGAGAATACTCAAGAAATCAAATTCTTGATATATATGCTGGTAAAGGCTCAGGTGCTATAGAAAACGCTTCACGTAAAGTAATAGGTATAAATGGAAAGCAAGACTCCACGGATAAGACTGTTTCATTATTCAAAAACAGTGATGGTGATTTATTCGATGTCGAATTGAATTGGACACCATCCTTTAGATTACCAAGGAGGCACTAATGCCAGTTCCATTTAAAAAAGTCGTCAAAACGGAAGTTGAGCCAGAAATAAAGCTTAAACTTCAGAAACAAGCTCTAAAAAATAAACGCAGTATGCGTAAAGAATTAGAGCTAATCATCGAAAACGCAGTTACTAAGGATAAAGATGGCTAAAAAAACAACAAAAGAGCTGATAGGTGACTTTATTGATTTGGATATGCAATTACAATATGCAAATGAAGAAGAAGCCATTGTCTTAGAAAGTGCTATAGCAGTTACTAAAAAAGACATCAGCAGAAAGGTTGATGGTATTGACCATTTTATGGTTAACATTGACAGAAAAGTGCATTTAATAGATGCAGAAATCGAAGCGTTAAAGAAAGAACAGCTAAGATTATCAGTTCGCAGAAAAGCAACAGAGTCATTAAAGAAATACTTTAATGAAACACTGATACCTATGGTTATTCAGGAAGTTGGTACTGATGGTGTTTATGAAACAGACACTGCTAGATACAAACTTTATGAAACCTATGGTCCTGTTGCAATAACAAATGATGAGATACTTGATAACGAATACAAGTATATGGTAGAAGACTGGCGAATAGATAAAAAGTTAGTACGTAAACATCTAACGTCTGGAGTTGAAGTACCCGGTGCGACTATACAAAAAGTCAAACGAGTACGGAGGTCCTAATGGGTAAGCTTGTAGATATAGCTTTTCCCGTAGGTGGATTTATTATTACATTGCTTAGAATATTTCAGTTAAGTATTTTAACAAATAATAATTATCTAGACTTTAGTGTTTCTTTACATCGTTTTGGAATACACTTACACTTTGTTATGGAGGATAATAACAGATGCCTAGAAATAGAAAATCACAAAAAACAGTAATTCTGGAATTGCTAGAATCAGGTGTAAAAGTTACACCAATGATGGCTTTAAACAGATGTGGATGTTTTAGACTTGCCGCAGTAATACATAGTATTAGAGCGGATGGACATAAAGTAGTTATGGACAGAGTTAAAGCTCATACTGGTAATAAATATGCTGAGTACAGTTTAGCTTAGCATCGTCAACAATAATAGGGTAGTTTTTCCTCGGGCGTGGTTTCCCGGCAAAGGTTCCTTTTGACTACCCTATTATTTTAAATAAGGAGAAACAGATAATGCAACAAATGCAATTTTATTTTGAATCAATGATGGAGAACACAGTACCATTCTTACTAGCGTGGGAAGCGTATGTATTCTTTATGCTCATATTTTTCTTGAGTATAACCGTCAGACTTAACAGAATCGAGTACAAAATAGACCAAGCGGCAGGACGTAAGCCCCGCAAAGGTTTAATTAGTCGATTTATAACCATATGGAGAAGCATATGAAAAACCAACATAATGAGCATATCTCATTAAAAGGATTAATTGAGCTATACGAAGGCTTAATTAAATCAGGAAGGATTCCTGCTAACGGTGCTGGAGCTGTTAGATTGGAGCAATTACGTAACAAGCAGTTTAAACGGAAGAAATGGTTAGTGACGCCTTATGCAAAAAGAAAATGGCTCAACGCCCCAGCTTAATAAAGCTGAATTTCAAAAGGTACTAGAGCCGATACACAGAACGTATTGGCAAAAAGCATATAAAAAGTTATCTGCTAAAATGTCTAGCTTACGTGGTTCGCTCAAACGAAGAAGCGAACAATATGAGGTAGAGTTTAACATATCATCTCAAGAAATACGTGAGTTGTTTGTAGAAGTTTATGGACAGGGGTGCAAGTATTGTGACAAGCAATTAACCTTTAGAACGATTGCCTGTGACCATATAATACCTCTGTCTAAAAACGGAATATCTACAAAAGATAACTTGCAGTTAATTTGCAGGACTTGCAATACACGTAAAGGTCCTTTAGATGAATCAGACTTTAAAGTGCTAATACAACTAGTACAAGAATTACCAGATGAACTATCAACTTACGTAATGCGTAAACTTGCCAAAGGAGGCAGATATTGAAAATAATAACAATGAAAGAGGCTTCAAAGCCATTTACTAAAGAAGAAGAAAAAGAATATAGAAACCAAGAACGTGCATATAGGCGTGGTTATCGTCACGGTTATGACCAAGCTATAGATGATTCTCCGCAAGGAGCAATGAATCACTTGTTTAACTTCTTTAATAATAAGTTAATGCCTTGGAGTTACTTTAAAGACTCAAAAAGTAAATCAGGTCAAATAATGGTCTTACCACCACAAAGTGGAGCAGGTCAAAATGGGCATAAATGACCAAATAGTAAACCTTATTAAAGAAAGACTGGACAAAGGTTGGGTAGAATACAACCGAGAAGTTCCAATCAGAAGAGAACGAGGTTTATCAAACATAGAAGAAGCCGTTGATGAAGTATTAGACTTAGTGGTATATCTAACTGCCTACACATTAGAAATGAAAGCAGATAGAGAAGATAAAAAACCAGCTACAATGAGCGTATCAGATATGAGCCTTATATTAAGAGGTTTACACAGATTACACTCTGCCGCTTGGG
>UEXM01001052.1_pt1 | contig 25427 bp, 11 predicted proteins | sample 1796661 | NCBI WGS metagenome assembly UEXM01 (sample SAMEA4772469, study PRJEB27181) | metagenome | reverse complement strand
CTTTTCTAGCCGTAGTGTTTTTATTAACACGGGCCGTTACGCCATTATCTGGGTCTAGTAATTGCTTAACTAGACTGTCTAACTTCTCGTCCATCTTGTCGAGTTTCTTATCCATCTGATCCATTCTCTGCTGCATTAATGCTATTTCTTTGTCAACCGTTGCCATTACTTTATTATTACATGTTAATCGTGAAAGTGACAGCGCGTTTTCGGCTTGTTCACCATGTTTTTACACCTTCCGCCTCCAGATTTTATAGCGGTACATCTCTGCTGTTTAGCTCTTTTTTCTTTTTTCTTAGTTTCTTTCAACTCTTCTTCAGCTTTTTCTTGAGCTTGACGCTTTGTGTCTAGGTACTTTACGTATTCATTTTTCTTGCCTTTGTTCACAACAACACGCTCGCCAACTTGTAAATCCCAACTACTCCAACCTAGAGCTAAAAACGATCTTTGCATGGCTGTGTTTTCTTGATTTAAGGCCTCTTTAATGTTGTCTGTTTTTCTAAAAAGTCTATCAAGCGGAACGTTAGTAGTGGCTGTAGTAACTTTAGCCGCCGCATCCCAAATAGGATTATTATAGTCAAATGTGTCCATGCTACCCATTATATCTCTATTAAACTTATAAGCATTTAACGCGCTGTAAAGTTTCCTCATTTTTGACCCCATAGGTGGAGATACTTGAGTAACTTCAACAGCAACTTGCCCGTAGTCGGCTCTAAATCCCTTTTCAGACTCCTCTATAAATCTCATTATAGTGTTTTTGATAGTCGCAACCGCAGCACCTGTCACGCCCGATCCTCTAAGTATAGTATCCATCATACCATTTGCTACTCTCATTGTTCTTTTGTCTAATGCGTCGTCTTCTTCGTCGTCAAAACTTAAAGCAAATATAGCTTGCTGTAGTGAAGAGAATATAATGTTTTGTATAGCCCCATAGTATAATATTCTTGATATATTACTTCTCCAGTCGCCACGATTGTTTATTAAGTCTCTAGCGGCTTTTTTAATCAAACGGTTGTATTGCATTGGAGTATTGGCAAAAGCTAATATAAGACGTCCTAGTGGACTCGCTTGTTGTTGTGATATACGATCAGGTCTACTAGACTGCTGAGTTTCTTGAGCTATTTCTTGAAAATCTAAAAATGCTTTTTCTTCTGCAGCTTTTTGATCCATACCTTGCTTAACATAGGTTTTAATTCTATTTCTGTAAAATGTAGAACCACCTGAAGCAATAGCAAAACTATCTGCTACCTGCGTTGGCAAGAAACCTTTTTTAAGTAGATATGCTAAAGCAGCTTTGGCTTTGTTCTGAGCTCCAGCTACAGCGTTGGCAAGTTCAGCTTCATTTACGTTTATTTGTAGGCCAGCTCTTCTAGCTTTCAAAAAGTCTGAGTTAAACAGTGTAGAAAAGTCTGACCAATACTGCTTTTGATTAGCAAGAGCTTTACCAGCCGCGAATATATTGTTGTCTTGAAAATTTATAAAGTTTACTGTAGATAAAGTTTGTAGTACAGCTGACCTAGCGTTGAAGAACATTATAGCGCCTACAGAACCATTTACCCAGTTAGTCCAACTTTGTCCATAGTTTCTATCTTTAGATCTATTAGTACCGTTTTCCATACGATATAACGAGTCTTCTAAAGCGTTTCTAAATCTAGAGCCATACACAGCTTCTATTTTATTCATGTTTTCCGGCGAGAATATAATATTTTTATTCTCTATAAACTCTGCTAAGTATTGCTTTCTACCAATTTTATTTACAATATTTTCTAAGTCAGACGCTATTGTTTCAACGCTCCAGTTTTCGCCCGGCTCTATGTAACCTTCTTTTCTTTTAGAAATAACACTTAACGTATCAGCAAAAGTTTTTAAATCTTGATCTGTTCTTACTACGTTTCTTAAATACTCAAGATCTCGCTTTGATATACCAGGAACTTCAAATCCAGCTTTATCAAACAAATAAACTCTTACCGCGTTGTCAAAAGTAAAGCCTGTGTTCTTGTCTATTATCTTACCTAGCTTTTTCTTTACGTTAGGTAACTCTTTTCTTAGCATTTTATAATCGTCAAGTATACTCATGCGAGCCATACTCATTTCACGATCAGCTCTACCAAATGGATCTAGTAAAGCTTTTTTCATAAACTCCATATCAGCGTTACCTTGACTGCCTTTTCCGTAAAAGTCGTACAATAACCCCGCAAAGTCTTCAGCTGAAGGTGGTACAAAAAATCTATATCTACCTATGTTTTTACCACGCTTTTGACCAACAACTCTTGAAAATCTTTTTTCAGCCGCAACACCTTTTGTTCGCTCTAGCATTTTGTTAAACTCAGAGCTCATATCTTTGCTAAACTGTATTCTTGCTTGAACTGACTTACCTTTAACATCTAGTTGATCAAACACGTGCTTAACAGCTTCTACGTTAGGCAAGGCATCGTCTACAAAGTACATATCATTATAACCTTCAGCGTACTTATCTATAAACCATTGAGCTTTAGCGTCACCTTCGCTTTTACCAAGTCCAGTTATATTTTCTAAAGGTATATTAATACCTTTGCTTTTTAACCACTTGTGTATAGGTTCAGCGGCTTCTTGCATACGAGCTGTTAAAACAAACACGTTGCTAGGACCATACTTTTTTATTTGATTCTTCATTTTTTGAAGTAGTGGACCTTCTTTACCACCGCGAACGTTTACAAAATCAGAAAAATCAAAATCATATCCCTCTTCAGCGTATCTAGGACCATCAATAGGCCACTTGTCAGATGGTATTTTTACCACGTCACCATCCTTAGTTGCTGTAACAAAGTTTTCACCGTCTATAATTAAAGTTTCATCAAAGTCAAAGGTAGACATACCTTTTGAGTCTTTGCTGTATTGTAAAACCGGTCTAACGTTAGATATGCTTTGGCTGATGTTAGCCTTACCTTCTATTGGTAAAGTAATTGCTGCCGCACCTTCTATGTTAACGTTGTACACTTGATCAAACGTCCTGCCGTCAAGACTTTGTATGCCTTTTGGATCTATACCTCCTTGTTTAGCTACTTCTTTGTCAAAATATCTGTCGTACCAATTATCAAAAACAGTCCAGCCTTTACCCATACTAGTCTGTCTTCCTGCAGCTTTAAGCTTCATGTCATCAGCTTTATCTAAGGCTATTAGCTTAAAATTGTTTATTACTAAGTCATAAGCAGACTCAAAGTTTATGTTTTCATCTAAACTAGCCTCCATTAAGTATAAGTAGGCTCTAGTTGCAGGCATGGCGTGCTCCCACTCGTACATTCTACCTTTATGACCTTTAGGCTTCGTGGTCCAGCCAATCATTTCAGCTCCCATTCTATGTGGATGTGTTACATCTTGACCTACAAGACTAAAGTAGTTACCCCAAGCTTTAGCGTTTTTAGGGTCAGCCTTAATTGACTCGTTAACCCTTTGCCAAAGCTGCTTATGCATGGATAAGTTTTCCTTGTTTATTCTAGCTATAGTTCCGTTAGAGTTAGCCTTACTTATATCTTTAGCTGTGAGCCCAAACATACTCCCATAAGTTCTACCGTATTTGTAGTCTGCACCTTCTTCAGAAAAAGCTTCACCATACTTTACGTCTTCTCTAGCTATAAATTCATCTCTTTTTTTAGTGTAATAAGCGTCTATAGTAGTTTCAACACCGTCAACAGTTATAGTGTCTTTACCTTTGTTTGGTAATATTCTATTGCTAGGTCTAAGAACTGTTTTAGTAATTAAGTCTTTAGGAAGATTTTTAGCCCAAACATTTTCAACTTGCTCGTAGAATAAGTCTATTTGTTCTACCGTATTGTGCTTAAATATTCCTTCGTCTATAAAAGTGTTTAAAAGCTTACTAATGTTTTTTAAATCACCTTCAAACTCAGGGTTAACTTGTATCAGCTCGTCTGCTTTACTAAACATAACCTCAGACATACCGCTTCGTATTCTTTCTGTACCAGGCACTGTTTGCCTAACCTCTTGATTAGTAATCACTTTGCTTAATAAATCTGCAATAGCTATAATTCTAGCCGATGTATCTCTATTTCGATTAGGTTTCCCATCAATAATATCTACTAATGCTAAAAACTCAGAGTCTTTAATATTAGCACGTTTAACTTGACCTTTTAGTCCAGCCGCTGTTTTAGCTCTAGTTTCTTTTTTTGTATATAAAGCATCTAACACGGTTCTAGGTACGCCAGTTGCTTGACCGCCAACATCAAAGCCTTTTGGTAAACCATCGATTACCAGCTGCCTGTTAGCGTTAAACCAACGCTGAGCGCTAGCAACTTCGCCTGCTGTCAAGTTGGCTTTAAACTTTTTATTTTTTATTTTTTCACCTGTTTCCTCGTCAATAACAGTTCTTTGAAGTTTTATTGGGTTTATACCTAATAACTCTCCTACGGTTTTTGGGGCAGCGCTAGGGACACTCTTAAAGTTGGTTAATGCATCAACATCTATATTAGCTTCAGCTACTTCAGATTTAACCTTATTAGCTATATTTAGCTCATTCGCAATGACTTTACCTTTAGTTTTTCTACCAGTTTCAGAAAGACCAGTAGCTTCTTCTTCTATAGCTGTCTCTCTTTCAACTTTTGTGGCTACAGCTTCATCAGTCGTAGTTTGAAATATTTGACCGAACCTAGGATCGTCTTTATAAAACTCTTGAAGTCTAGCGTCTAATAGTTTACCTCCGGGTGTAGAAGAGTTTAGATAACCCATTATGCTATCGTTTCTGTCTGGATTATAGTTATTTAACAAACCTACTAAGCCTCTATTATCGTCTAAAGTAAAGTTTCTAACTATATCGGCTCTTTCTTCTGCTGTTATACCTTCTATTCTAGGTAAACGTCTATCTACCTCGTTAGACAATGTATCTGCAATAATAAACGCTGTCCCTTGCTTAGTGTCTGGATTTACTAAATCAGCTTTCATTGTTTCAACTTCTTGGTAAACTTTTGAAAACTGAGCTTTAGTGCCATCAACAACTTTTCCTTTTAGTAATTTACCTTTAGCACCTTCTTTAGCTACTTTAGTTATAGCTTCGCTAGTATATCCTTTTTCGATGCTAGCGTTGTAATCTTTTATAAAGTTATATACGTCTCGACCTGTGTTAAACTTAACGTCTGTCCAACCTAGTCTTCGTGTTGTTTGTCTTACAATATCTCCTATTTTAGTAAAAAAGTTATCATTAAACTCTAATGTTCCGTCCATTATAGATTCCGACATTATAGTTATTGTTTCTTCACCAAAGTTAGACTCAAGCTCGCCAGTTTCTAAGTTTATATACGGGGTCATTCTATTTATAAACTCACTGCTAACGCCGCCTTTTTTGTCATTAACAAAACTAGTCAAAGCGTCACCTAGTGAGCTTTGTAATCTCGAGTCTCCTTTTAAAGTTTTAGCTAAAACTAAATGCAAAAACTCATGGGCAGCCGTGCCAAATTTAGGTTTATCTTCGTTTATTATTAGCTCAAAGCTACCATCGCTTTTTTCAGCGATAAATCCATAAGATGTTTGTGCTTGCTGAATATTTGATAATTGGTTTTTAAACTCTTTTAGGTTTTCTTTAGCCGTGTTTTTAGTTTCTTCGTTAACGTTAGGGTCGTCTATAAACTTTTGATTCTCTTCTATTTCAGCTTCAAGAGCCGCTATTCTTTCGCCTTGAGCGTCTGATATTTCTTGAGAAGTCATAGAGACAATAGTTCCACCAAGCTCCTCTGCTTTAGGCGCTAAGCTCTCCTTCTGCTGCTCTATAGCAGTTTGCTTGGCCTCAGCGTTTACAAGCTCTATTTGCTCTGAAAGTCTTTTGTCTTGATTATTTAATGCTCTAAAAGCATACCCAAACTCTTTGTTGGTAATTTCACCGCTTTCAACTTGCTGTTTTAAAGATGATATGTCAGATGTTATTTTATCTTTTTCGTTTAGCGCGTTAATCAAGGAATTTTTTTGATCTTCATTTAGTATGTTTTTTATTTTTCTTTTTTCTGTTATATAAGTTTTTAGATCTTGCTCTGCTTCTTTAATGTCTAAATCTATAGCGTCCTTAACTTGCTTGTTTTTAGTTTGATTTTTAGTGTATACTAGCTTAGCTATTTTATCTATTTTACTATTTACTTCTGCAATACTAGCGTTGTCACTTCTTATTGCTCTATTTAAAGCTTTACCAGCAACACTCATGCCGGTAGACCCAATAAAACCATTTAAGTAGCTCTCTAATCCTTTTTCGCTAAAAATACCGTCTGCCATAGCTTTCACTACTTCTTCGTTACTTTTACCTTGAGCTACAGCCGTGTTTGCTTCTTCTATACCAGATTGTCCAAGCTCTGTTAAACCTTCTCTGTTTCCTGTTAAAAGCAGTTTAGCAAAAGCTGTTCCTTTACCAGGAGAGCCCATTATATATTTAGTTATACCTTTAAAACCTACATATTCTAAGCCACTAGCTGCAATTCCAAGAGTAACTGGAACCGCAAACTCATCTTCATTATTGTCTATTAGCTTATCTATAGCTTCTGGGTCATCTTTACCGTATATTTCTTTAGCTTTAGCCGTGTTGTAGTCTACGTACATAGGCGCGGCAATCTGAAAAGGTAAAGAAGCGCCACCAGTAACCATTGCTGGAACCACTGTTTCTATCATTTGCACGTTAGCGCCAAAAAGTCCACTTATAAAATCTGAAGCGTCCGCTTGCTTTACGCCAGCAAATATACCTTCTCCAGTATCTTTCATTAGCTTTTTACTGGCCTCTATTTCTTTAAATTTATCTTTAATAAAGCCATCTATTTCCTGCTCTTTTTTAGCTTGAGAGGTTTCACCCGCTTTATATTTTTCAAGGTACTGTATTCTTTCGGCGTTTGTTTTAAACCCAGTTGGCTCATCCATAGGATCTTCATAAGAATCGCTAGGATTTAGTGTTTTTAAATAATCTAACTCTTCATCGTCAGATAAATCACCATAGGCTACGCTTTTATAACCAGCCGCAAACATAGCTGGTATGCTTTTAAAAAAAGTATCTTTAAGTCTTTTAGGTACATTTACAAATTGGTTTTTAAGAGCCGTAGCGGTCTCTTCTCTTTCTTGCTTGTCTGTTACTAAGCTTTTAACCATGTCAAACATGCTCTCAACAACCATCCCGGCTTTTTGGCTAGGCAAAGCAAACTCAAACCTTGCTTGTCTAAGTAAGTCTTCCTTATTAACTTTTGGTTGCTCCGAAGAACCAACCTCCAAGCTGGATGCCGTACTTTCTGGCTCCGCAGTTGCATCCTCTATCTGAGAGCCGTTTGTCTTTTCCACGTTTGCCGTGTATTCCTCAATAACCAACTTAATATTATCTTCAGTCTCTCCAGCGTCAATCATGCGCTGAACAATTTCTTCTAACTCTTTCATTAGTTTATTTTATTATTTATATTGGTTTATAAGATCAGCGGCTGTTCTTTTAAAGAACTTGTTTGTAACTCCGCCTGTTATTTGAGAATATAAGTCTTTTAAAGATTTAAAACTTTTCTTTTTATAACCTTCTTGAGTAGGTTCTAATTCAGTTGAATCAGGACCTTCAAGAACATGCATTTTAAGTTTTGGATCATACCAAACTTTTCCAAATCTATTTTTACCTAATATGGTTATAGCGTTTCCTCTACCAGGCTTGTTTACTAAGTCTTGAGCAGCTTGTAAGTTAGCCATAATATCTTCATTTGGAATATATTGACTAGCTATTACAGTCGAGTTTGATTGACTCGCGCCGCTACCACTTTTAGATAAAGGTGGAACATAACTATCATTCATTACCATATCGGTAAAAAAGTCAAACATGTTTTCTTTAGTAGCTCCAGGTATGTTCTTGTAAACAGTTTTTCCTCTTACATCTCCATAAAAACCCATATTGTATATTTCATCAACAAAGTTTGAATCTTGAAAAAGAAATCCAAGCTCAGTCTCTACCGCATCTCTTACAGTTTTTTTATCTCTACCTGCGGCACTTAGCTTTCCAACATCACTCTTTAAATCTGCGAAAGCTTTAGCTGCCTCAACGTTTCTTACTGGTGTTTTATCATACTTATTCCACGCTATTTTTTCGCCAAAACCATCGTTTATAAACGCTCCGTCATCAGTAAATTCTATGTTGTTAAAAGTGCTACCGTCAACAATAGCAGTTCTTCTTGAATCAGCATTTTCATCACCAACAAAACCTACTATACCTTTGTTTTCATTGTCAATTTCGTACTGTCTTATTTGCTTAGCTATAACTAGATCCTCGTAGTTTCTGTTCATTGCAGCTTTTACATTTTCCATACCTTCTACAGCATCGATGTATTCTTGGCTGCTTGTGTTGCCAGAATATCTACTAGCTTGATCTGCAAAGTCTATATACTCTTGTTTTTTATCTTTTAAGAACGTAGTTAACTTAGCTTTAGCCTCTGCTGGTATTAAATCAAACTCGTAGTTATCAGGGATGTTACCCACAAAGTTTTTGCGAGCCTCTTTATTTCTTTCAGTTATTTCACTAACTTGTCTTTGTATAGGATCAGTAAAGCCTGATATATCGCTTTTAGCCATTCTAGCTCCAGCTTTCGCTCTTTCTAATCCTAATGCTGCTTGTACTATATCTGCCATTACCTATTAGTTTTTAAATAAACCAGCGTCAGTCGCTGAAATTCCAGCCGAAGCTATTTGACCTAATCCACCAATCATTTGTTGTCTGGCGCTAGCTGCCTCTCCAAAAGCAACGCCTGCTTTACCAGCTTCTATAGCGTATAAGTCTGTTAATCTTTGTCTTTCTTGTTGACGAACCATTTCTTCACCTTGCATTTCAAGACCCTGTATTCTAGACTGCTCTTGTAATTGTTGGCGCTGTATATCTTGCTCTTGCCTAGAAATATCAGCTGAAGTTCTTTGAGCTTGAATAGCACCTTGTCTAGCCATTGATTGAGCTAGAGCAGCTACACCAGCACCACCTGCCGCGCCTCTTAAACCTTGAAGTACATCAGCTTGCTGTTGTGCTAGCTGTTGCTTTTCAAACTCTGCAGCTTGAGTATCAACACGCATGTCTTCGTAAACATTTTCCATACCAGCGTAAGGATTAACATACTCTTCTGCTTTATAAGCTTCTAAGTAAGGAGCCGCAGCTTTCTCAGCCTCTAAAGCTCTACGTCTAGCTCGCTTTTCTTGCTTACGTCCACTTATAGCGCCAAGTAGTCCTACGCCAGCGGATATTGCAGCTGGAGCCCACACAGGAAGCTTCATTGGAGATGAGCCTACATATTTTTTTGGAGTCTTCTTCATATTGTATTGTTATTTTATAATTACACTCTAAGGTGCTTATTTACTGCTTTCAATAGCGTCAACGCCCACGCTAAACAATTCAGCGGAGTCAGTAGAGTTGTTTGTGAATTTTACTTCAGCGTAATACCCAATCAAAGAACTTAAGTTAGCTATGTTGTCTTTGCTAAAGAATATAAAATCACTTGTCGTGGGTACAGTCACGTCGTTTGGCGTGTCTACAACGATTGTAGTGCTTGTGCTTGATGATACAGACCCAAGCTTGACTACGTCTCCAGATGAAACATTAAAACCGCCTGAAGACGCTAAGCTAACATAGTACACTGAGTCGCCAACAGACAGCGATGAATTTATAGTTTGACCGAACGTTAAAGTAATATCTGCCATTAGCTTGAAACTTGATTAATTATTATTGTATCGTTTGGAGTAGAGCTAGAGTTGTTCGAGTGGAATACACCTAAGTTTATACTTCTAGAGCTACCAGTTGCGTTAGCACTTGCGTTGAACTTAAGTATACCGTTACCATCAACATTGTTAGCTGAGTTAGTCCAGTTAACATTCGCGAAAGGAATCCAAGATATACCTGGAGAAGTTGTAATATCTACATCATACGTACCGTCGTTATTATCATCCACTAAGAATCTGGTGTTAGGGAAGCTCGGTGAACCAGGCGTGTAATCATTGTGATTAACATTTAGCTCGTAGTTTGTCTCGCCAGCACTACTTAACTCTATTTGACTTTGTACACCTTGAGCTGGCTCAAAGTTAGCGTACGGTAAAGCGTTTTGACTAATAGTGAGTGTATCGTTAGCCGTTGCACTCGGCGTTCTGTTTGAAGGGTGATACATTTTCAATGTAAATACTTTGCTAGTTGTTTCTTCGTTTGGTATAACAGAATAGTAAATACTGTAGTCGTTAGTACCTATTTTAGTAACATCACCTATCGTAATATAGTTAGATAAATCACCGTTTGGATCAAAAAGCTCAACGTAAGGATCGTAAGCACCTACATTAGCGGTAGTAATATCGATAGTTCCAGAACCGCCAGCTTGATCTACGCTTATAAAGTTGTCAGCATCGTCAAATAAAGCTGTCTCTGTAGCGGCGTCGTAAGCTTCTTGAGTTATAACAAAGGTGTCTGTGGTCGATGTGTCAGAATGTATTAAAGTTATCGTGGCTGTTCTGCTTGATCCAGTTGTGTTTATATCTAAAGCAACTCTACCAATGTAAACTGTAGGGTCATCAGTTTCATATACAATAAACGTGTTAGCCCAAGATTGATTACTGTTAAAAGAAGTGTCTGCGACAGGTGCCGTTCCGTTAGTGTATAGATACAAGCTTTTTTTAATTAAAAAAGTGCCAGCAACCAAAGATAATGGGTCAAGGTCAACGTTAGCCGTCACAGTAAGTGCGTCTGCGTCATCTAGAGTTTTTATATCTACGTAGTTCTGAGAAGACTCTGTTTGTATTATGGTTATAGTGTCGTTTGGCGTGGCCGTATTATTAAACGAACTGAACAAACCTATTGTAAATGTTCTTGGACTACCAGTAGATCCAGAGTTAGTTGTAAGCGTAACCTCAACAGTTGAGCTTGTTACAGCGCTTATAGCTGCGTTAGTGTTATCTGTAGATGTTGCTGAAAAACTTAAGTACCCAACGTTAGTTGTAAACGGTAGAATAATACTGTTAGTATCATGAGCAGCAACTATTTGATTACTATTGAAAACGGCGTAGCTTGAAATTGGAATACCTCCACCAAAGCCAATGTTTATTTCATCTGTAAACAATACATCTTCAGTAGGAGTGTATTGTATTATTACTGTTTTACTTACAATTAAGTCGTTTAAGTTTCTTTCAACAGTTTCACTTATTACTTCAAAGCAGTTGGCCTCTTCAGCATTGCTCGAGAACTGGACGCCAGGGCCATTGTTAAAGTAATACAAGCCAGGTTTAGCAGTTAGTGTAACTTTATACAAGTTTAACGGTACTAACTTAGTAGCGCCACCAGTTATTTTGTAACTTTCTACTCCATCTGAGTTTGCATTGAATAAAACTATTGAAGCCCCGCTATTAACTTCTGTAGAAGCAGAGTCATCTATAGATGGAACGATTGAGCTTATAGCGACATCTTCTTTCGCGATATCTCTATATACGGATAGCTTAGTTTCGTAAGCAAAAGTATTTTCAATATAAGTACCACTGTCCGAGATGTTAATATTTAAGTCTGAGGACAGCACTATAGCTTTCCAGTCTATAGTAACAGTTATAGTGTTGCTAGGTGTGTTAGCGACTCCAGCGTCGCTATAAGTGATGGAGTTTACGCTAGCGTCGGCTCCTATTGCCGTAAAGTTGCTAGCAGCTATTGAATATCCCGGCAAAGGTGTTATTGTAAAGGTGCTAGTGTTACCGTTAGCTTTACCTGTTATATTATACTCAGTATAACCATCAGACTCCCAGCCAGTACCTGACGCAGTCATTGTTACAGAAAGCTTATGCCCAAATCCAGCGGTTGTTCCAGACACCGACGTAGGGACACCTAGACCTTGAACAGAAAAGTCTTGAAAGTCTAAGTTGTTCGACGCTGTAGACCCTTCTTGAGAGTTCGTGTATTGAGTTTGCTTTCCTAGTATATTGTTAAACCACTTCCCTTCTTTTTCTATAAACTCTGACACTGTACCTTCTTGCTGGTCCGTAACTATAGATTCAACATACCATCCGTTTTTAGCGGTCAAGTTATGGTAGCTACTATCTTGAGTATTTTGATCTACCTTTGACTGTGTCCCCTCGTAGTTTATGGTGGAAAAGCTTTTCACTGAACTAACAACATCGTTTATTATCGGGGTAACTGAAGAGTTATATTGATTTCCATAAAAGTTATTTCTACTAACAGTGTCGTCGTGATGCCTATACACTTTACCCTTGTTAATAGTGTAGTAGTTATTGTTTAAACTAAACCCTTGCTCTTGTATAAACGACTTAAAACTATCCCAGCCTTTTACATCTTCGCTAAACGTAACTGTATATACGTTTTTCTTGTAGTCTGGGTTTGTAACCTGGTGCACAGTTAAGTTGTAATCACCTTTATCTTCGTCAAGACTACCAATAACAGCTTGAGCTTGTTTTAAATTATCGCCAAACCAGTCAGACATACCATACTCTGAGATCACAGTAAGACCATCTAAAGATAACCTCAATACAGCTCTTTTTACTAAGTCTACAAAGTAAATTCTATACTGATCAAACGCTAACGATTCAGGATTATTGCTAATACCGTAGTCTCCAGCAAAAGGTATAGCTTGACCTAAAACTTTATCTGTTGACAATGTTTGAAGATTTCCATCAGCATTAAATAAAGCGTCTTTATCCGCTAGTACTTTTAACACTTTCTTTTCGCAAAACGCTAATAAGTCTGTGTCCCTTGTAAATAATCTCTGAATACCACCGTTTTCATCAGGTAATGTTTTGACTATATTTTCGCCTATTAAAAACTCATTAAATCTATTGACCCCGGATTTTTCATTATATATTTGAGAGAATATAATATCGCTTTGTTTTGTTTCTTCTTTATAACTGTCAAACACGACGTTTACATTAAACCCACTTTGCTTACCGTTGGCTGTGTACGGAAATATTGGATTAGCGTTAAAGTCGTCGTTTATTACATCTGACTCTACACCGTTACCAAAAGAAATACAGTTGAACCAAGGTAAGGTTATAGGTAAAGCAGCGTTAATATTACCGTAGCTATGCGTTAAAGGTTTGCAATAAATCTGATTGCTAGAAACGCTTTTAGCTAAGCTTAAAGAAACTACACTTCCATCTTTATTTTCAAAGCCAATCAGTATACTTCCTTCAGGCGGAAGATTTAAGTTAATATCTTTATCTAGCGATATAACAGCTGAGCTAAAATAACTACCACTATTAACGCCATAATGACTAAAAGATCTAGCTCCAATTAAGCCGGTTACCTTTATATCTTGATCGTCTATAATAGACTTAAGCGCGTCTACACTATCTTGCCTATACGTTTGAGCACCACCTTCCAACCACGCTGGATCAAAAATATCCAACAATTTTACTTTAGCATCTATATCTACGAATTCTGATAGATTATTTTTATCTAGCTTAATAGGGTAAGCGTTGCCAACCTCGTAGTATATATCTAAATCTATAGTTTTTTGAGGTTGAACTTCAAATACAGCACCGTAAGGGCTAGGATCTATTGGAAATGTTGTTCCTAAAAAAGCATCGCTATAAATGTCTTTTGCTATTTTAACAAAAAACTTACCAGCGACAGCTGAAGCATCCGCGATTAAAGGCGTCTCTCCGTCCGCTGTAACAGGGTTTGTTCTACTAATATCTAATACCTTCCATTTTTGAGCTACCGTGTTAGACGCTGTGTTTTGGTTATGCATTTTTTTAGCTGCAATAAAATCTCCCTCTTGAACTTTATCAATATCATCTGAGTTAAACGATAACCACAAGTGCGAAGCTAGAGAGCTAGCGTCGTTGTTCTCGTAGGCAGCGGACATTACTAGATTGTAAAAAGGATTAGCATTTTCTTTAATAAAAAACTTGTAGTAGTCAGCCCAATAAGGCGCTTTGTTAAATATTTTAGCCTTTATTGCGTTAGTGTTTTCAGAGTAAGACTTTCTAATATCTAAAGCAGCGTTATCACTTATTAACACTGTTGATTGTCTATTATAAGAATCTCTATAGACAACGCCTAGTTGATATTTTCTTTCTGTTTTTATTGATTCGACCCCAGACGTAACATTAAAAGTACCGTTGCTTTCAGGTGAACTCGTACACTTAAATAGACCATTAGTTATTTCAGAAGTGTGGGTTGTATTAACCCAAGAGAAAGTATCTAATGGTTCTGTTCCACTATTGTAGTCATAAGCAAACTCTGCAGTTCCGTCAGGTATTGTTCCTTGTGGCAGGTTAGTATTGTCCGTAGGGTCTTGAGCTACAACTCTTATGTATACTTTTCTGTTAGCGGTTAAGTTTACCGTAGAGTCTAGTGTTAGTGTTGGGTTGTAGTCGGATGTAATCCAGCCCGGCGGGTTAGAAGAAAAAGTATTACCCCACCAGGTACTACCATTAAAAGTTGCCCTTGGGTTTGTAGATCCACTAATAGTTTGATTTGTAAATTGCAAAAAACTAGTGTGCGCGCCAGGGTCCCCGTTGTTATACTGGGCTCCTGTAGCTAAAACCTCCTGCGTGTCGTAGTCTCTCAGCTCTAAATAAGCCCAAGGAAAAAGCCACATATAACGGTTGTCATTAAGAGCATCTAGAGCTAAAATTCCGTTTTGAGCTTTCCATTTGCAGCTAGCCTCAAAAGTGTAGTCTCCAGCGACTGGCGCTTCAAAATAATAGTTAGTAAGATTGTAATTATCTCCAGGATCTCCATCGATAGCTTCCTCATCGCACGGCAACGCTACGTTGTAGCTGTTAGCGAGTGTAGTTAGCTGAGACGCTTCAAAATTGTTTGTAGAGTTTATATTTAGCTCAGAGTTAATATTCTTAGAGCTTAACTGCATCGACAGTCTAGCTTTGACCGGAAGACCCGCGTCGTCAACTAAATTATAGTTTTCCGTATAATTACCAAACATAAGTCTTGATGCCGTGATTTCTTGAGCAGCAGCCTTTGTTGGAATATTGTCTTGCAGTCTGTCAACTTGATTTGTTGGTATTGTGCTACCGAATAGCTGCGAGTTAATTACAGTTCTACCTTTGTGTTTACTTTTAGTGATTACTGCGTTCCACTCTTCATCGGATATACTAACTTTTTTGATGAGATATACGTTAGGTGATTGAGTTTCTCTATACAGTAGCTCAACTTCAACTACATCTTTTGGAATGCTGTATGGAATATAATCGTATACTTCTACTTTTTTTAGGTTGTTAGACATACCTGTATTAAAACCAGATATTGGATCGTAGTCATATTTACCAGGAATAAACAAAGGCTTAGAGTACGGCGATATTACAGAGTATTCGTTGTCGTTGTACTTGTATCTATATGCAAAAGATATAAACTTATCTTCGTATATATTTTCTTTTTCAAAAAGCTTGCCAATCCATACTTCAGGCGCAGTACTCGCTGTGTAAGAGCTAGGTATATTTCTTATTTCAAAAACAAAAGTGTAGTCGTTGATTTTTTCGTCTAAAACTAAATCAACTTCTATAGATGAAGTCGCGCCTTTCATGCGTATAATATCTCCAACAAACCAATCAGGGTTAGAGTTGCCTGTTGTTAATTGAATAGTGTCAGGGCTTACATCTGAAGCGTTATATAACACTCCGTTTGGAGATAAGTCAAACTCAGTGCCAGCAGTGTCGTATAAATAAGATGTTGTTATACCACTTCTCTCTGAAGTAAAACCTTTTACTCTAGGTGCTCTAGTAGGCGATGGTTTTATAAGTGTAACATGAGATTTTTTTATATGCCCTTTATTAACGCTAACACCCTCCTTGTCTATTATAAGTCTTGTGTGGTGTTTTAAAGCCGTGCTTTTTGAGTAACCACTACCTTTTCTACATTGAGCTATGTTAATTTTTTTAGGCTCATCAATGTTGTTTGTAAAACACAGTAAGCCATCTATTATGTTTATCCCAGTTATAATGTTGCTTTCAGGGGTGTATACAGCTAAAGCATTTACGTCAACACCCAACGCATTTTTATTATTTTGTTCTAACTCTAACGTTCCGCCCTTGAAGTTTAATATTTTTTCATCCGTAAACCTAATTACAACCCCGTCGTTAATCATAGACTGAGTATATATATTAGCTACGTTTAATACCGATGTTATATTAACAGTTCCTGTGCTAGCTCCAATTAGACTAGGCCAAGGCGCGCTAACTACTCTTACGTCGTTTGACTCTCCCCACAGATCATTGCCATCAAGATCTATTGCCTGAACCCTCATGCCCGGCCTTATATACAAGGGTATATTTACATCAAGACCATCGATAACGTTAGCTGTAAAAGGACTAGGAGTTACTCTCGCTTCATACACATCGCAAAATATAACTTCACTCTTAACTTCGTTTGAAGATTTATCGTCTTCTATTCTAATAATAGCGTCTGACTTAGTGCCCAAGTATCTTGGTGTGCTAGAGTAGTTTGCGAAGCTTGTATTAGCAGTTACGTTTGAAGCTAGTCTAACAAAGTTATAAGCGTGAGAGTTTTTTTCATCTACGTAATGGCCAACTGACTCAGCAGAGTTAGAAAGCGTGTAGCTTGTACTTTCAATATATTTATTACCTTTTACGTTTTGAACAGAACCAACGTCTGAGTCTTCAGATGTAGAAATCTCTATGTTTAAAGCATCTCTATACTCACCGTCTGGAACTAGCCTTTCGTCAAGGTCTTTGTTCATTTTACCTTTTAGAAAATTTCTTTTTAACTCCGGCATGTATATTAGTGTTTAATTTGTTTGGATTTACCTCGTAGTATTTGTGTGATTTCCTCTAACTTAATATTAGAAAGCCTTAGTTTAGCTTGGCGCTTGGCAGCTCTAGCATCTTTCTTAAACCTTTGAACAATGTATTCTTGCACGTTAGCTCTAGTAGAAAGTATGGCGTAAGCTATTTGTTTATACATAGCTTCTTCCGCAAGCTTATGAACCTGCATCTCACTGTCAGTGCCAAGACTGTCGCTTATATATTTAAGTATTACAGTTGCGCCGGCGATGTTAGAGCTAAAGTGTATATTTCCTTTCAACTCATCGATATAAAAAGAACCGTTAGTTTGAGCAAATGCAGGGTCTAACCCATATCGTTTACCTTCGTTTAGATTGTAGATGTTATCATCGTAGTCGTAGTCAAAGTTACTGTTTTCAGCTGGATTTTCAGTCTTGTAGTTGTCAGACGTTTTAGATGTGCTGTTGTATTCTAACGCGTTAGTATTAAACTGATATTCTCCCGCGGCGTTTTGCTTAATAGAGCTAGGGTTACTAGTTTTAGACATTGGATATATTACATGTTCGACACCAGCGTTGTCTGACCAAGTAAGCTTCACGTAGTTGACGTAGTCTCTAGGCAGTGGCATTACTAACGTGGCTGGCATGACTATCTCCTGAGATTTTATTGATTTTAAAGTATCAAAAGATAATTCTGCTAAAGCTCTTTGAGCGTGAAACGCTACATCAGTTCTTTTTGCTTTAGATATAAGGTTATCTTCGCCGACGTAAGCAATAATAAATTGACTAATAATTTCATCTAAAGATATAAACTGATAGTTGCCTAAATCGCTACCTTCGTAATAATTTTGATCTGTTCCGCTAAGTAGTCCCATTTATTATGATTTTTCTTGTTGTACTTTTTTATCTTCTTCTGCGTTAGCTATATTGACTAAGTTAGGCTTTTCCATCATTATACCAGCTAATTCTAGTATTTCGTTTACTAGCGATGTTTCTTCTGAAGGGTGCAACTCAAAGTCTATTGATGTTGAGCTATTATACAAAGCTTGACCTACAATAACATTATAACCCCAAACAGCGTTCGCTGGCTTCTTAATATAGTCTATATCCACACTGCTAGTTATAGCTGTAGAAGTAGACTTAGTCAACGCTGAATAACACACTACTCCAGTTGAGTTTTGAATGTACACGGGTTTAGTGCTTGATATTATAGGTAACTTAGAAAGCCTATACTGAGAAAATTCTTTTTTTGTAATTCTTTGTAATGGGTAATCATTGCCGTCGGCGTCCGTATAATATAGATCCATTATTTTGTAAAGATCTGCAGGTAAAGTTGTTCCAGAGCTCACCGAAGTTCCATGAACCTCAAACTCAGCTATCTTCTCCGCTAGCATACTTAGCATATCACCTATTCCAGTGTCGTTGCCTGGAACCCTGCTAAACTGATTGACATCGTAAAAGTACTGCTCAAATATTTTCATCTGAGCTTGATTAGCAAATAAGTTGAACTCTTGAGGTGTGATGTAGCCTCTCTGCTCTTTATTGGCGATAGCCAACACCCTTTGATATACTGTATTTACGTCTACTGCCATTGCGTTTTATTTATTATGAAAGCTAAGCCACCACTCGGGCGACCTAGCTATCATAAATAATCACTTACTTTAATCGCTTTTCAATGCTACCAAAGACTTCCATACCTTCGTCAGTCTTAAACCACATTGCAAGCGCAGAGTATGGGTGTTCATCAAAAGGAACAGTCATAAGTTTTCTATCGTTAGAAGCCCACTTAAATGTCCTGTTGTCTTGAGATAGTTTTATTATCCCCATTTCAGTTGCTCTAATACCAATGTTTCTAAGATGCACGTTATCATCGTCGGCTAGCTCTAAGAACATACTTGGATTTCTCTTAGCAAATAATAGTAGATCTCTTTTAAGCTCTTTAGAACTCATCGTAGATACTTTAGATCCTAGCTCTACGCGCATTACAGCTTCCGCCATATCTATATCCATCTCTTTAGCTGCCATTAAAGCTTCTATCTCTAACTCTAGCACATCAACCTCGTCAACAGCTTCTTTAACCGCATCAAACTCTTCGTACTTTTTGTTCAAGCTTGGGTGATACAAAGACATTAGTTTCTGCAAAGTTTGTTTTTCTTTTTTAACAGCTAAAACGCCGTCTTCAAATACAATGTGCTCTAGCTTTGATTGAGAACCTTCTGGAAACTCATCAACAAATGGTGTTTTTTGATTTCTGGTATACTTTAACTCTCTTTCGTAGCCTTTTTCTTCGTCAAACCAGAATATGCTAGAGCTTTTGATAGCGTAGCTTAAAGGTGAAAGACCATGTTTAAGTATGTATACTCTGTCTTTAATTTCCCAAGTGTCTTTCTTAGGTTTTGGTTTTTCAATAACAACTTGAGTAATCTCGTTAGTTGCTTTTACTTCAGGCGTTTCCACCTGTACTTTTTTTGTTTGTTTTTTTGCCATAATAATATATAATAATAGTTAATAAAAAAAAAGATCGAGGACCGAAGCCCTCGACCTTAATAATAATTAGTCAGTTAACAACATAAAGTTGTTAGCTCCTTGAGTAACTAAACATCTTTCAGATAAGTAGTTTACCTCCATAGCATCCAAGTCAGATGATACAGCGCCTACAGATCCTGTAACCCATGTCTTCATTTTACGAGACTCAGTTTGAGAAGCACGGAAACGAACGTGTAAAAACGGGCGCTTCATGTTTTTCCCTAGCATTTGGTCGTATACTGAAGATACACCAGCCGGCACAAATACACCTCTAACGTCTTCACCATTTAAAGCTCCACGAGTTTGAGCGTCGTTTAGGTATTTCCAGTCAGATTTGTAGAAGTCATAAGAACCTCTTCTAAATCCAGAGAAACCTAAGTTTAATGCCATATCCTCAGAGTTGTTGAATACACCGTAAGATGTACCACCGCCACCGTAAGAATTCATAGAAGCTAGCATGTCGTCAATAGCTAAAGATACATTTCTGTTCACGAACATCATGTTTTCTTCAATAGCACCTTGAGCGTCAAACTTCTTAAGAATAAAGTCGAAAGACTCTAAGTCATCAGAAACGCTTGAACCTGTAATACCCGCTGTGTAGTGACCTCTGTTCTTGATAGCTGCAAATAAACCTTCAGTACCTGCTGGTGCAGTTGAACTGTTAGCGTTTAATTCACCTTCAATCATCGCCATTTCACAATAATCAGTAAAACGAGACATTGTGTCACCTGAAGCTTTCAAGTACCATAAGTAACCGTTCTGCCCGTCTTCGCCAGATACTTCGATCCAACCGATTGCAGATGCATCAGAACCTGATACTTCGTACTTATCTTTAATGATAATTGGTTTGTTCTCGAAAGACTTAAAGCCAGGCTCTAAACCTTCGTCTCTACCCTCAACACCTTTAGCGTACTCAGAACCGTATACAAATACTGTAGCTGTATCAGCGTCAGCAAATAAAGAGCCAGTTGCTAATGTAGCTTGAGTGTAAGGTAATACATTGAAAGTAGTCGTTGATGGAACAGCCGATACATAACCTTTGATCGTGTCTCCGTCACCAGTACCAGTAAGCCCGTGAAGAACCACAGTGTCACCTTTTCTTACAGAGTGAGCTGCTCCTGTAGTACAAAGACCAGCACTTGCTGTAGTAATAGTAACAGTTTCTTTAATGTGTAAACGACCTTGCTCAGACCAAAGTACTTGATCAGACGCCATCGCCTCTTCAGCTCCTACTTGCGATAAAAATCCTGAGATAGTTCTGTTTCCAAAAACCTCAGCTTCTTGCTCCATAAGATCTGGTAAATATTGTTGAGCCCAGCCCTCTTCTCTTAAATCAACATACGCTGATGAGACTGTCTGTTTGCCCGGTGCTGGTACGCTATTTAAACCGCCACCAGCTGTTGGATTTTCTCCTGCCATAATTTCTAAATTTTAAGTTAAATTATTTTCGTTTTATTTTAAATTTCAAAGAATCTGAAGAATCACCACTTAGCACCTTAAACTTTGTTCCGCCAACCTTTACTTCACCATGACTTTGCCTTGGGTCCATATTTACGTTTTTACTTTTTGCAACACTATCCTTGATAGCATCTGATCGGCCTTGATCGTAAAAGTGTTTAGCAACAGCATCTGCGTTCATTGCTGTAAATAGAGATTTGTGATAACCCTTAGCGTCTGACATTGTATTATCTTCGTTCAAAAACTTTTTGACAAAGTTATTAATGTCGCTTTGAGTAGTCTTAACCTCATCAGCATTACCCACATTAAATCTATATTTCTTATCTCCGACGTTGTATTCAAAACCTTTGAACTTGTCGTTAAAAACCTGATCGGTTTTTTGTAAGAAAGTAGATTTAGCTTCTTCAGCTGTCTTATTAGCCTCTTCGCTTTCCTTGTTATATCGATTAAAGAAGTCCACAGCCTTCTGCGCTTCTGGCGGAAGGTTTGAACCAGCTTTAATCTCATCATAATATTTAGACTTTTGCCCGTCTAAGTAGGCCTTTGCGCTGGCAACTTGCTCTTTTAGCGCTAGCTTTTTTCTCTTAATATCTTTTTCATCATCTAACTCTTCGTCAAAGTTAAATTGATCTTCTATTAAGAAATCTATTTCATCAGCCGACAAATGCGGCTTAGTCTTTTTATAGTACTCTTCTAATGCCGTTAGGTTGTCAACATCAGAGTAATCTTTATTTAAGTTGACGTAATCTTCTAGTGTACCACCAGTTTCATTCATAAAGTCCATTAACTTTTGAATATTCTCTGGTAGTGGTTCTCCAGTAGCTCCTGCTTCTGCTATAGCCTCTTGAACTTCTTCAACTAAATCTTCAACAACCTCGTTCGGTTCTTCAGCTTTTTCTTCTGTTATTTCTTCTAAGGCTGGAGCTTCTTGTGTTTCTGCTTCCGCCTGTACTTCTTCTTGTTCCTCAACGGCGTCGGCACTTTCATCGCTTCTAACCACTCTTGCCTCGTCAGCTCCGTCATCTTTAACTGGTTCTTCATTGGTATCATCTTCTATTTCCGGAGGTTTACTAAAGTCAACCTTAGTTACACTTTCCTGTTCTCCTTGCGGCGTTAAGTTTTTCATGTCTATTTTGACAATATCATCCTTGTTTTCGTTTTGTTCCATAATATAAAATATAAAATTAGTAATTATCTAGGCTCAAATCCACCTAGATCAAATCCACCAAGTACATCATTACCTGCTGACTCAAACTTTTTAGGTGAACCACCTGTCTTTCTTTGGTCTATAAGCTCGCTCTGTTGTGATGCTTGGATTTTAGTTCTTTCGTCTTTACGATCTTCTTTTTCTTTTTCTCTGGTTTTCATACCGTCAACCTCGGCTTGCTTTAACTGCATGTTCATTTGAAACTCCATTTGCATTAGCTGCTTTTTAAACTCAACGTCAGCCTGTGTTTCTTGCAGCCTAAGCTGAGATTTAGTTTGCTCAAGTTGAGCTTCCATCTGAGCTATAACTTGCTGCTTCTGAATATCTAGCTGAGCTGCCGCTTGCGCTGATTGAGTATTAGCTTGTGCTTGCATTTGAATATTTTGCTGTTGCAGCTGTTGATCTCTTTGCATCTTTTCTTTCCGCCTAATCTTCAATAGTTGATTAGCTAGCTTGATGTTTTTAATATCCCTTAAATCTATAGCGTCCTCAAGATCGATGTTTTTCTGAGCTATAGCGACTTGTATGTTGTTCTCTAGCATTGCTTTCTCTTCTTCATCTGGAGCAAGCTCTATAAATATACCAAAGTCGTATAGATGTAGCTCTGACATTTCTTCAAGTGTAGCAACGTTGTGAGCGCCTATAGCTTGAACAAAAGCATCTTTTGTTGGAGAGTATTCTATAATGTCTGATATTCTAAGAGATAAAGATTCTGCTACTTCAGCTGTTAAAAATAAGCCAGCCTGTAGTATATGTCTAGTAGCAGTGTTACTATTAGCAGCCGCTAATTTTTGAACACCTACTAAAGCATTTTTGTCCGGCGTGCTACCATCTCTAGCTTCGTTAAGTCCGGTTGTATCGCGAATCATTTGCAAATAGTAGTTGTACGTACCAATCAAACTTTGCATCTTAGCCCCACCTGATCCACTTGATATTTCTTGAATAGGTACTCGACCTGGATTCATATCACCGTCAGCAGTCATTGATCTACCGATAACAGAACCTGTTTGGAAGAACATATTTAAAGCTTCTTGTGGATTATAATTTGTACCGTTGCCTAAATCTATTTCTGCTAAACCATCTGCGTCTAAGTAAACTCCATCTGGCACAAGTCTTGACATTACTTGCTGTAGCTTTAAGTGTGTTAGCTGAATCATATCAGCGAAACCTGTAATACGACTGACTAGTGATTCTATTTTGCCGTTATACATTCTTGGCGCTACAATAGAGTAATTCATCTTTACTTTAGTGTAATCGCTTTTAGGGCGCATCATATTCTTAGACATCTCCCACTTAAGTAATTTCTCTGTACCTAGTATTTTAGCACCTTCATACAAAACCTCTACAGACTTACTAACCTTACTAAAGTTAGCCTCCATGTCTTGCGGAGGATTAAATGTGTCATCTTTCTCTATAGCTCGCTCAGCGCCAGTGCCAGTTTCTTTAACTTTATACACCTCATTCATATAAGTCTTATAGTTAAAGTACAATACAGATACTTGATTGTTGTCAGTGTACCTGCTGTTGCCAGACGTTCTAGTGTTATATCTACCGTCGTCTCTAGCGCTATTCTTATTTATTTCCTCTAAGTCTTCTTGAGTTAAATGTGGAAACTGCTTAGTAAGTTCATTAATAGGAATAGTCTTCACTTCACCTACGTAGTATATATCTTCGAAATAAGGTGAGTCAGTGTAAGAGTAAACTAAGTTTTCTGGATCTACGTAATCAACTACAACGCCTTCAGATGTATTGAATGAGGTTTTAACAGCACCAATACCTAGAACAGTTAAGTCGTAATAAAATCTTTTTTTAGTAAGCTCATATCTATTACCTTCAAGCAAAACGTTTATAGCTTGCTCTTCAGCTATCTCGACAGCCTGCTTATAATCAAGCTGCATGTGTAATTGTAATTCTTCTTCATCTCTAGGTAAAGACTCAGGATCGTTAGCATATAGATTAACGCCGAAAGCCTCTTCCGCAAAGTTGTTTATTTCTTGAGTTCTCATATCGTCTATAATAGACTGCATGTACTCTGTTCTTTTCTGAACGCCGAACGGGTCTTGAGAATAAGCTTTTATGTCGTAAGTTCTTTCAGCTATACCATTAACAACTATATCCACAAACTTAGATATAATAGGTACTGGTTTCCAGTCAAGGTTTAAATAAGATAAATCGCCGTTTATAGACAGTTCGTCTTTATATTTCTGTATAGACTGCTCGCCTCTAGCATACAATCTTAATCTATGAAAGTTGTTTTGATTATTTAGATACCTATTATTGTAGCCATCAGAAAACCATTCGCTTTCGATAGCTTTAGCAACCTTCATACCGTAGTCGTAACTAACTTTTTCAATGTCACTAACTACTTGGCTAGGGAAATAACTTTTTATAACTGAATCAGCCATATTTAATTTTTAATAATTTTTGACGCAAAACCGTCGTTAGTATATCTTGCCATACTTATATTCACTTTGTTAGCTTGTCTATCTTGTCTTGGTTTATATAAATGCCTGTTGCAAGCCATTATAGCTAAACCAGAACTTATAGAGGCATCATGCTTAGTTCTTTTGTTTATATCAAACTTAGCCCAGTCGTTTAGCGTTTCATTAAAGTACATTGTGCCATAGTCGCCTTCTTGACCTATACCAACGTGATCGTTAATATACATTTCAATTGCAGCAGCATGAGCTTGCTTTATATCCTCGCTAGAGTTTGGCATACCACCTATTTCTTTTTCAGTAGTAGATAGTTTATTCCAAATCTTATCTGGTCTATTCATACTAAATCCTCTATATCCTCTTCTTTTAAAATAGTACAGCAACCTTGGTTTGTTATTCTCTGCTAATATTGGCATACCGTAAAATACGCAAGCCATTAATATATCCTCAAAGAATATTTCTGCGGTTTGTGGTCTAGCAATATATTCCAGAAAAAAAGTATTCGCTGGTGCTGATTCCATAGAAAACTTAGTTAGTCCATGAAGAGATCCGTTGGATCCTCTACCATCAACAGTACCGCTAATATCATAACTATCGCAACCAAAAGCGCCCACGTGTTCATTTCCAGGATATTTTATTCCATTTTTAAGTATCACTCTATTTTGTAGATTTCTATCTGGAACCCAACTCACTTTAAACCTACCGCTTGGATCAGGGTTGAAAACAACTTGAGTGTCTTTAACTCCATTAACCCATTGAAAGCTTCCAGTTGTAACAACAGCAGAGCTTTTAGCTCCTTCATTATAATCTATTTGCTCGTATATTTTAGTTAAGTTAAACAGACTGTTTTTAGTTTCATCTCTAAACGCGTGCTCTGTAGTTCTTGGAAACTGACGGTAAAATTCATTCAAAGCGTCTTGATCGTCTTTTAGTCCATCTACTTCGTTATCCCAGTGGTCAACAACGCCTACATCTATTAGTTCACCGTCTGGTCCATGAACATCTCGTCCTGGAGTAGTGAAGACAGGTCGTCCATATTCATCAATAAATCCTTCAAAGTTCCATTCCATTGGAATAAACAAAGCATATAAACCAGAT
>UEXM01001050.1_pt1 | contig 25463 bp, 30 predicted proteins | sample 1796661 | NCBI WGS metagenome assembly UEXM01 (sample SAMEA4772469, study PRJEB27181) | metagenome | reverse complement strand
GTGGAGATGGCTCAACAGTTGCCTACACTTTATCAATCAGTCCAACTAACGAAGATAACACTCAAGTTTATGTAGATGGTGTATATCAACACAAATCAACTTATGCAGTAAGTGGAACTACTCTTACTTTTGATACTGCTCCTGTGAATGGAACAGCTATAGAAGTGATTATGTTTAGTCAAACTTCTGTTAATGTACCAGCATCTAATAGCGTAACTACTAGCACGATTCTTGATGCTAATATCACAACAGCTAAGATACTTGATGCAAATATAACAACAGCAAAACTTGCAGATGATGCAGTTACAACAGCTAAGATTACAGATGCAAATGTTACTACTGCAAAACTTGCTGATAGTGCGATCACAAGTGCAAAAATAGCCGATGGAACAATCGTAACTGCAGATTTAGCTAATGATTCTGTAGACGGCTCTAAGCTAACAAACAATATAGACATAGCAGGAACATTAGATGTAACAGGTGCTACAACTTTAGATAGTACAGCTCAAGCAACAAGATTGGGTTTAGGCGTAGCACCTCATGCCACTGCTGGTTTAAATATTACAAGCACCAATCAACATATTCGTTTAAATAATGGTTCTGAGCTTGGTATTATATCGGTTTTATCAGGTGGGGAATTAGATATATGGGGTAATGGTGATGGTGAAAGCATAAACTTTAGAACAGGTAGTGGTGCTGGTTCTGTTGTAATGAATGTGGTTGGTAGCAATGTTGGAATTCAAAATGATAGTCCTGCTGCACCTTTAGATGTTGCTGGTAACTTTATTTTTAAATCACCTGCAAATACTTTGTATGGTAATTTTGATAATACAACAGCAGGTTATGGTGCTTTTAGATTACAAAATCAAGGCTCTAATTATGGTTTTATAGGTCAAACAAGTTCTATATTAGCATCAGGTGGTTCAAATACAGCTTTAGGTTTAAGAAGTGAAAACGAATTTGCTATAGCTACTGGTGGTTCAAGTGAGAGGCTCAGAATTGGAGCTGATGGAAAAGTCCATATCGGAGCAACAAGCGGAACAGGTATTTTAAATGTTGATGGTGGTACTGGAGAAGGTTCGTTATATGTTGAAGGTACATCTTCAGGCTCTCCAATTACAGCTAGATTACTAGCTTCAGATGGTGGTGCTGTATTCTTTGGTTCAAGTTCAAACCATGATTTAAGAATTCAAACTAATGGTACTAATAGAATGACCATTGATTCTTCAGGCAATGTTGGTATTTCAACGACTAATCCTTCAGCCAAGTTAGAAGTTATACATGGAAATGTATCTCAGGGTAATGGAGTTTCTTTTGGTAGAACCGCTAGTCAGTCTTGGGATTTTTGGGGCGATAGTGGTGCAAATGTTTTATATTCAAAAGGTAATTTTGCAATTATTGGTACATCAGACAGTCAAGACTTATCGTTCAGAACTAATAATACTGACAGGATGCGTATTAATTCTTCAGGTAATTTAATAATTGGTACTACTAATTCAAATCCAGTTAATATTGGAAACCATAGATTAGTAGTTGAACTAAATTCAAGTACTGCTGGTATTGCTGTTGGTGCTGATGGACTTACAGATTCAAGACAGGCAATGACTTTTTATAATGATAATGGAACTGTTGGTACTATTATTACAAATGCTTCATCAACTGCTTATAACACATCTTCAGACTATAGATTAAAAGAAAATGTTGAACCAATTCAAAATGGTTTAGAAAGACTTAATCAACTTAATCCAGTTAAATTTGATTGGAAAGAAGATGGAACATCTAGTGAGGGTTTTATAGCTCACGAAGTACAAGCAATATTTCCTGATGCTGTAAGCGGTGAAAAAGATGATGAAATAATGCAAGGCATGGATTATGGAAGAATTACACCATTACTAGTCAAAGCTATACAAGAACAACAAGCACAAATAGAAATACTTAAAACAGAAATACAGGAACTAAAAGACAATGGCTAATACTAAGGTAACTACAGGTGTAATTAAAGATGATGCAGTAGGTGCAGACCAGTTAGCACCTAACGCAGTTGTTACAGCTTCTATTACCGATAATGCTATAACCACAGCTAAGATTAGTGATGATGCAATTCTTACAGCTAAGATTTCAAACAGTGCAATCACTAACGCAAAGATGTCAGCTAATAGTGTTGATAGCGACCAATATGTAGATGCTTCTATAGATACAGCACATATAAGAGATGGACAAATCACAAGTGCTAAGTTAGATACCAATATATCTATATCAGGTGAACTTACAGTAGGTTCACATCTAAACATGGGTGACAGTGACATACTAAAGATGGGTGCAAGTGCAGACCTACAGATTTATCATGATGGTAGTAATAGCTATATAGATGATGCAGGTACAGGTAATCTATTAGTAAGAGCAGGTAATTTACAATTTCAAAGAGCAGATGGTTCACAAATTTATTTACTTGCAAATACTGGAGCAGAAATTGCATTATATTATGCAGGTGCAAAGAAATTTGAAACAACAAGTAGTGGTATAGACGTAACAGGTACAGCAGTCACAGATGGTCTTACAGTAGCAGGTAATGTCTCAGTAGATGGTGGAACAATTAAACTTGATGGTAATTATCCAAACGAAACACAAAACGTAGCTTTAGGTGATACAGCTTTAGATAGCTTAACAAGTGGTGGTGACTTTAATGTTGCTATAGGTCATGCTGCTTTAACAGCAAATACAAGTGGAGAAAGAAATTCAGCTTTAGGTAGAACTGCATTAACAGCTAATACAACTGGTGATTTTAATACTGGTATTGGTATGTCCGCTTTAGGAGCTAATACAACAGGTTCACAAAATACAGCTGTTGGACAAGCATCTTTAGATGCTAACACTACAGCAGACAACAATACAGCAGTAGGTTATGCAGCTTTAGGAGCAAACACCACAGGTGCATCAAATGTAGCAGTAGGTGCAAACGCTTTAGATGCGAATACTACTGCGAATAGTAATACAGCCATAGGTGCTGATTCTATGAGTGCGAACACAACTGGTGGAGATAACGTAGCTGTCGGTAAAAATGCACTACTTGTAAACACTACAGGTGGTTCAAATACAGCAGTAGGTGTTTTAGCTTTAGATGCAAACACAACTGCTAGTAACAACACCGCAGTTGGTCATTCTGCTTTATCAGCAAACACTACAGGTTCTTATAATACATCTATTGGTTATAACTCAATGGACGCTAATACTACAGGTACTGAAAATGCTGCTGGTGGTTGGAACGCTTTAGGTAGTAATACAACAGGTAGTTTTAATACAGCATTTGGTGGTGGTTCATTAGATGCAAATACAACTGCTAGTAATAATACAGCTATTGGGCATAAAGCATTAACAGAAAACACTACAGGTTACGATAACGTAGCAGTAGGAAGAAACTCACTTGATGCTAATGTTGGTGGGCATAGTAATACAGCAGTTGGAGAAAGTTCTTTAACAAGCAATACTGAAGGCGATAGAAATATTGCTATCGGTCAAAATGCTATGGCAGTTAATACAACTGGTAGTGAAAATGTAGCTATAGGTAGAAATGCACTTGACGCTAATACAACAGCTTCTAACAACACAGCAATTGGTGATTCTGCTTTAACAGCAAACACTACAGGTCATTCTTGTGTAGGAGTAGGTCATAGTGCATTAGCAGCAAACACGACAGCAACTCAAAATACAGCAGTTGGAGCTTCTAGTTTAGACGCTTGTACCACAGGTGACCAAAATGTAGCAGTCGGAACATCTGCACTAGGTGCTTGTACTACAGGTACTAGTAACGTAGCTGTGGGTAAAGGAGCTTTATCAACATCAACTACACAAGCTACAAACGTAGCAGTTGGATTTCAAGCTGCACAAGATATAGCTACTACTGGAGTTGTAGCAGTAGGATATCAAGCATTAATGAATAGTTCTTCTGGTTACGATACTGTAGCTGTTGGAACTAATGCTTTGTACTCAAATAGTTCAGGTAATGAAAACGTAGCTGTCGGTTATCAAGCTATGTACTCAAACACTACAGGTTCTGATAACGTAGCTGTCGGTAATGGAGCTTTAGATGCTAATACTACAGCTGCAAATAATGTTGCAATTGGTAGAGATGCACTTGGAGCAACTATTACAGGTTATAACAATACAGCAGTAGGTCATTTTGCAGGTAAAGCTATAACAGGTCACAGTAATACTTGTATAGGACAGGGAGCAGGTGAATCAGTTACTTCAGGAAATGAAAATATTTTAATTGGTCATAATGTTGAAAATAACTCAGCAGGTGCAGAAAGAAATATTGTTATAGGAAATGATATATTTGGAGCAGGTACTGACACAGTAAGAATAGGTTTAGCTTCTGGAACAGCAACGCTTAACTTAGACGGTTCAGATACTTCTTGGGCTGCTGCTTCTGATGAAAGGCTTAAAAAAGATATAGCAGATTCAACAGTTGGTCTTAACTTTATTAAGGCTTTAAGACCTGTTACGTTTAAATGGAACGCAAAAAACGCTATTGCAAATACTTTACCTAAATATGATGCAAGTTCTTCTGACCCAGTGTATGGAGACGGTAAAGCTCATCACGGTTTTATAGCTCAAGAAGTTAAAACAGTTATTGACGCACATTCAGATGTAGCAAACGGACATAATATTTGGGTTGAAGACCCTGATGGAACACAACAAGTAGCACCTTCAGCCTTGATACCTATGCTAACAAAAGCGATACAAGAACTGTCTACAACAGTAGATGAATTAAAAGCCGAAATACAGGAACTAAAGGGATAATATGGCATATACATTAGTACCAACAGAGTTAATAGTAGATGGAGCAATTACCAGTGCAAAGCTAGATACTAATATTGCAATCTCAGGAACTTTAGGTGTCACAGGTGAAGTCACTTTAGCTACCCATCTAGTTATGGGTGACAACGACAAGATTAAGATAGGAACAGGTGGTGATTTAGAAATCTATCATGATGGTTCTAACTCTTATATCTCTAACTCAACAGGTAATATCTATTTAGGTGATACCAATGGTGCAGTTCATATACAGGCAAAACTTAACGAAGAAAGCATAATATGTGCAGCTGATGGTGCAGTAAGTCTTTATCACGATAATGCTGTAAAACTAGCTACAAGCAGTGCAGGGGTTAGTGTCACAGGCAACGCTACATTTGCTGATAATGGTAAAGCTATCTTTGGAGCAGGTTCAGATTTAGAAATTTATCATTCAGGTTCTGCATCTCATATTAAAGAAACTGGAACTGGCAATTTAAAACTTGAAGGCACAAATATTGAATTAAATAATGGTGCTGGAAATAAAACATATATATTGGCAGTAGATGGGGGTGCTGTACAACTTAGATATGATGATGCAACCAAAATAGCCACAACCTCAACAGGCATAGACGTAACAGGTACAGTCGTTGCTGATAATGCAGAAATAGGTACAGGCGGTGCTTCTAATGCAAACGCTATAGTTGATTTAACTGGTGATACAACATATACAGATTTTGGTTTTAGAATTTTAAGAAATAGTGGTGCTAATGGCAATACTGATTTAAGACATAGAGGTACTGGTAACTTAAATATTGAAGCTGTTGAAGCAGGTAATATAGTATTTGAAACTTCTGATACAGAACGCATGAGAATAGATTCATCAGGAAATCTTGGGTTGGGGACTGATAGTCCTTCAAGTTATCAAGCAAATGCAGATAATTTGGTTGTTGCTACGACTGGTCATACAGGTATTACCATAGCATCAGGAACATCACATTTAGGTAATATTCATTTTGCAGATGGAACTTCAGGAGATGATGCGTATAGAGGATTTATTCAATACGAGCATACAGCAAATTATATGAGATTTGCAACTAACGCATCAGAAGCCATGCGTATTGATTCTTCAGGCACAATTAAATCTTCTGTTAATGGTACTAATGCAAATTTAATTTTAGATAATGATGCTGATACACCATATTTAAGATTTGATGAAAGTAGTGCAGCTAAATTTACTATTGGAGAATCATCAATAGTAGGTGGTGGTTCAGGTTATTATGATTTTTATGGTACTACTGGAATAGGACAAAGATTTTTTACTAATGCAACAGAAAGAATGCGTATTGATTCTTCAGGTGCTGTATTGTTTAAATCAGGTGCTTTTCCAACCAATCAAGACAGTCCTTTTATTTATAGAATAGGTGGTGGTAGTCTAGCTATAGGTGCAGCTACAGAAACAGGCACATCTGCACATGCTGCATTTTATACAAACTCATTAGAAAGAATGCGTATTGATTCTTCAGGCAACTTGTTGATAAACCAAACTTCTAGTGCGCTTACTTATGGTAAATTACAGGTTTCTGCTGGTGGTGAAACAGCAGGGCATGGTGGAATAGTAGCATTTTTTGACACTGATGGTTCTGTTGCTTCTTCAAATCTAATTCAGTTACTTTCATTTAGCGGTGATACAGATGCTACTGGGGGTCAATTTATAAGATTTAGAGATAGTAATAGTGTTATGGGTTCTGTATCAGCAGCAAGTGGAACAACTGTAGCTTACAACACATCTTCTGATAGAAGAATGAAAGAAAATATTGTAGATGCTGCTTCTCAACTGGAAGTAATTAACGATATACAAATTAGAGAATTTGATTGGAAAAATAATGGTCATCATGAAGTTGGTGTTATTGCACAAGAATTAAACGAGGTAATACCAAATGTAGTACAAGAAGGTGGAGAGGATGTTACTGAAGAACCTTGGGGTGTAGATTATGGAAAACTTACACCTTACTTGGTAAAAGCTATACAAGAACAACAATCAATAATAGACGATTTAAAAACTAGAATAGAAACATTAGAAGGATAGTGATAGACTAATACTTTTAATTAGGAGAATTAATTATGGCAGAAGCTAACGAAAATATAGTAAATGAAGAACCAAAGGTTTTAACACTTACTGAAAAGGTAGATGACAAAGATGTTGAAAAGAAATACCTAATAGACGATATGTCCGATGAAGGTAAAGTAATTTATAACAAACTAGCCATCATACAAAAACAAAAGAATGACATGGTTACAAATGCTCAATTTGAAATAGAAAAAGCAGATGTACTCATTAATCATTTTATGGCAGAGTTAAAAGATAATTTGCCTGAAGAAATGGAAGCAAGTGATGAAGATGCCGAAAGTGGAGACAACAAACCCAACTGATTTAAGTAAGTTGGAACTACATGAGCAGATATGTTCTTTACGCTATGAAAACATAGAAAGGCGTATGGAATCAGGCTCTAAAAGATTTGTTCGTATGGAGCAACAAATTTGGGGTTTATATGCTCTAATTATAGCTTCACAAATTATAGGAGCATTTATCTAATGGCAGGACTTACAATACATACAGAGCCAACCCAAGAACCAGTTACATTACAAGAAGTCAAAGAATACTTACGAGTTGATGATTCTACAGATGAGAGAATCATAAGACCATTTATAGAAACAGCTAGAAGGTTTTGTGAAGAACACACTGGTAGAGCCTTAATGACTCAAACACTTATCTTATACCTTGATGCTTTTCAGGATATTGATGACCCTTTATGGGAAGGCATGAGAACTGGTCCTTATTTAAACTATTATAAAAACTATATAGTATTACCTCGTTCACCTGTAGCTTCTGTATCCCATGTAAAAACTTATGATGATTCAGATACAGCTACTACAATGGCTGCTACTGAATACTATGTAGACAATGCAAGAGAACCTGCAAGAATAGTTTTAAGAACAGGTAGTACCTTTCCTACGGCATTAAGAGTAGCCAATGCTATAGAAGTAAAATACATAGCAGGTTATACATCACAATACAGTATTCCTGAACCACTAAGATTAGGCATACTTCAACACATAGCTTTTCTTTATGAGCATAGAGGAGATATGTATGATGCTAAATTACCTTATCCACCAATGTTAAGGTCTTTATATTCACCTTATGTTGTTCATAAAGGATTAGGTTCATCTTCGTTGATGGCGTTGGGATAAAATGGCTAATAGTATCGGCAAGATGCGATATAGAGTTAAGGTAGAAAATGCTACTAATACTCGTGATGCAGGTGGTGGTCTTTCACAAACTTATTCACCAGTCACATTTATTTACGCCAATATTAAGCCCACAAATGCCAATAGCACATACAGACAAGGGATAGTCCAAGAGAAGGTCACACACGAGGTCACAATTCGTTATATGAAGAATATATCTACTAATAGTAGAGTAAGTTATGGAACTCGTAATTTTAATATCAAAGGTATTGTGAATGTTGATGAAAGAGATAGATACCTAAAGTTATTATGTGAAGAAGGCGTAGCAATATGAGTATTGATTTAAAAATATCTAATCTCAAAGCATTTAATAAAAAGCTGAACAAAAGATTGCAAGATAACAAAGTTAAAGAATATGTGACTCGTGGAACTATGATGGTTCAAAACACAGCTAAAGAAAGCATTTTAAGAGGTGGAACTGGCATTACATACGAGAAGTATGAACCAAGAAGAACACATACAGCATCAGCACCGAATCAACCACCTGCAAGTGATACAGGATTTTTAGTCAGTCAAATAACAATGAATGTTGATGTAAAAACAAATGGAACTGTTGTTGGTCAAATAATATCAGCAGCACCCTATTCAGCAGCTTTAGAGTTTGGAACAACACAGATGACTGAAAGACCATTTATGCAACCTGCATTAGAAAAGAATAAAAGAAAAATAGAAAGGATGTTTAAAAAAGGTGTACTGAAATGAGTATAGGACAATTTCAATTACAAAGTGCTGTGTACACTGCTCTTAATGTAAGTGCAATCACAAGCACATTATCATGTGGTGTTTATGACGAAGTTATAGAGGGTAATTCATACCCATTTATCACACTTGGTGAAGAAACATCTATTGATTATGGAACAAAAGATTTAACAGGTGGTGAATACACAATTAATATTCATATTTGGTCTCAATACAAAGGTAGTAAGGAGACTAAACAAATAATGGACAAGGTACACGATTTATTGCATGATATAGACTTAACTGTCACAGGTTTCAATCTGATTAACCTCAGATTTGAATATAGTGATATAATGAGAGACCCAGATGGTGTTACTAGACATGGAGTCATGCGATTCCGAGCAATAATATTAGGAACAAACTAATTTTAGGAGAAAAAAATGGCAGCACAGAAAGGTAAAGATATATTAATGAAAATTAATACCAGTGGTAGCACTTATGTTACTGTTGGTGGTCTTAGGTCTACATCAATAACATTGAATGATGAATCAGTAGATATAACTAATAAAGATAGTGCAGGAACACGAACTTTATTAGCAGGAGCAGGAGTAAACAGTATTTCAATAAGTGGTTCAGGAGTCTTTACAGATTCAACATCTGAAGTGCTTGTAAGAACAAGTTATGCAGCTCAACAAAATACATCAGATGGTTCTCAAGCACAAACACCAGCATTTAAAAACTTTCAATTCTTAGTGACTGATTTAGGAACTTATACAGGTTCTTTTCAGATAACAAGTATTGAATATGCAGGTGAGTATAATGGTGAAGCAACATATTCAATGTCTTTTGAATCAGCAGGTTATATAACATTCGCAGCAGCGTAATATGAAAGAAGTAAAGATAAAGCACAATAAAGGTCTTATTGATGGTTTATTGTATAAAGATTCTTTAACAATACCTGCCGATGTAAAGATTGGCGAAACTCTTAATATTGATGGTGTTGATACAAAAGTATTATCATCACAAGTAAATTTAAGAGATAATATACAAACAATAAATCTTGCAATCGCAAGTAAACCAAAGGAGATAAAGTCAGATGGCGAATCCACTAAAGGGTGAAATACCTCTAACATTAGGTAAAGAAACTTATAAATGCAGACTTACAATAGATGCATTGGTAAGAATAGAAGATGAACTTGATAAGGGCATTTTAGAGTTAGCTACTGCCATTGCTGAAGCTAAAGTGCGTATCAGAACTCTCATAGTTGTTTTAAAACACGCCTTACGAGGTGGTGGCAACGACTTTGACGATAAAAAAATAGGCTCAATTATCCAAGATGTTGGCATAGTTGTAGCATCAACCGAAGTAGCTAAACTCTTAGCTTCTACATTAACCGACCACGACTCAGATGAGGAAGTAGATAAAAAAAAAGCGGAAGCGTGAACACTCAACCAATACAATGGTCTGACTTCTATAAGATTTGTGTTGGTATGATGAATATGCGACCTGACGATTTTTGGAACATATCCCCTCGTGAAATGTATTTAGCATTAAAGGGCTTTAAACAATTTAATGGTTCTACAGAAGAAGAAGAACCTATGACTAAAAATAGGTTAGAAGAAATGATGGAGTTATATCCTGATGGCTAGTGGAAAGACAGTAGACCAATTAATTATTGAGATTAAGGCTGACACTCGTCAGCTTAAAAAAGAACTCAAAGATATACAAGGCAAGATTAAAACTACTGGAGCTGCAGGTGGTGCTGCATTTGGTGCTATGGGTGGTGCATCAGGTGCTTTAGCAGGTAGTCTAAAAAAACTTGCAGGTCCTGCTGCAATTGGTGCTGTTGTTGTAGGTGTAGGTAAACTTGGTGCTTTTGCAGCTAGAGCAGGTATGGAATTTGAAGATTTAAAAGATTCACTTGACACAGTTTTTGGTTCTGTAGAAGCAGGTGATAAACAATTTAAAAGAATATTAGATTTTGCACAAACAACTCCATTCCAAATAGATACAGTCACAAAAGCCTTTATATCACTTGGTTCAGTTGGAATTGAACCAACTTCAAGAATGATGCAAGTATTTGCTGATACAGCATCAGTTGCAGTTGACCAAAGAGGAGCTTTTGAAGCATTAATAAGAGTAGTGCAAAGAGCAGAAGCAGGTGCATTAGGACTGCAAGAATTAAATATGTTAGCTGACAGAGGTATTGATGTATTTAAAGGTTTAAAAGATGAATTAGGTCTATCAAGATTAGAGTTAGCTGATTTTGGTCAAACAGCAGATGGAGCAAAAATAATTGTTGAATCATTAACAAATGTTTTAGAAAGACAGTTTGGCGGTGCAATGGTTAGCAAAATGGATAACCTTTCCACCAGCGTATCTAATATGCAGATAGCGTTTAAAAATTTAGGTAATGAAATATTTTTAGGTCCTTTGGGAGTTGGTTTAAAATCTATGGTAAACCAAACTACAAGTATTATTAATAATTTAGCAGTAGCTATGGCAGAGATGAGAGGTTCAGGTTTAGGAATTACTTTAGAAGCACCAAAATTTAAGTCAGATATGTCGTTTGACCAAATGCAATCTGAAAGAGGTAGAGCTGCTATTGCTAATATTGATGCAATAAACAATAAAATTAAAGAAATGACATCAATATCAGAAGGTGATAGAGGAATTATAGGTAATGCATTAGCTTCATTTATTAATGCTCCTAGTGTAGGAATGGCAGAAAGTGCTTTAAAAACAGTAATAGGTTTATTAACTGATTTAGATATAACTAGTGATGCAGCATCATCAGTTGTTGCAAATTTGACTGATGAATTATTAAAACAAAGAGATGCATTTAACCAATCCACGCAAACTGAAAAACAATTTAATGATGAACAAGTAAAATCGCTTTTACTACAAGGTAAAATGGCTAGTATCATGGGTCTAGTTCAAAAACATCAAGAAGGTATATTAGGAAACACTGAATTACTTAAATTTGGACAAGAAAGTGCTAATGAAATTTTTGAAAAATATAAATTATTATTAGATGAAATTGGAATTGAGTCTGCTCCAAGACTAGTAACAGTATTACAAGATATGCAAAATGCTACTAGTGATGTAGCACAAACATTTGGTGAAGCATTAGCACCTGCAATACAGAGTATTTCACTTTCTTTCACTAATAATTTCGTTAATGCATTACTAGAAGGTCGTAATGCTCTAGATAGTTTTAAAGATTTTGCTAAAAACATAGTTAGTCAAATAATTTCAATATTTTTACAGATGGCAGTAGTAAATGAAATTCTTAATTCAGTATTTGGTTTAACAGGTACATCTGATGCTTTGCCTACATTTAAAAAATCGGCAGGTGGTGGTTCAGCTTATGGGGGTCAACCTATGATAGTTGGTGAAAGAGGTCCTGAAATATTTGTGCCACATAGTAATGGAAATATTATGAATAACATGAATAGTAAAAATGCTGTGGGTGGTGGCGGAACTACAATAATAAATCAATCAATAAACTTTGCTACAGGTGTTGTACCAACTGTTAGAGCAGAAGTTATGAAAATGATGCCACAAATAGCAGATGTGACTAAAGGTGCTGTAGCAGAAGCATCAATGCGTGGTGGTAATTATAGGAGAATGTTACAAGGTGGCTAAATTAATAACTATGCCTACAACCCCTAATTTTATTACAAGTAATTTTTCACTTGTTAGAACTGTAGGAACAACTGTATCACCTTTCACAGGTAAAACTAAAACACAAGAGTTTGATGGTGTTTATTGGACTGCTGAAGTTTCATTACCACCCATGCGTAGAGATGTTGCTTTAAATTGGCAATCATTTTTACTTGACCTCAATGGTCCTGTTAATACTTTTAAATTTGCAGACCCTGATGCTTTAAGCAATTTAGGAACATATACAACAGCACATTTAACATCAGAGTTAAGAACTAATAATACAAGTGTCACTTTATCTTTTGCTACTAATGGAACGCTTACAGCAGGTGCATCCACTTTTGCAAATACTAAAGTTGGCGATTTTATTGTTGTCACAGGTGCTGTTAATGAAGAAAACAATGGAACACATAAAGTCACCACAGTCACAAGTAATACTATTGTAGTGACTGATGCTGATTTTACTACCGAAAGTAGTACAGCAAGTTGTAAAGTTAGAACCAATGTAAAAGGTGCTACAGGATTATCTCTTAGGGCATCCACAACTGGTGCTAGTGGCACTATTAAGAAAGGAGACTACCTAAGTGTCCAATCAGCAGCAAGTTCCACAGGAACACCTGCACAATTAGTTATGGTTGTAGAAGATGCAACAGCAACAACTGATTCAGGAAATGATTTTTATTCTGTAAAAACAGAACCAAAGTTAAGGTCAGATTTAGCAAGTGGACATTATGTAGTTTTTACAAATCCAAAAGGTAATTTTAGATTAACAAGTAATGAAGTAAGTTGGTCAGCAGATAGAATTTCAAACTATGGTATTAGCTTTTCATGTATTGAGGTAATTTAATATGGCAACTAGACAAGGATTAGATAGTTCTATCGTAAATCGTCTAGGTGCAGATGAGCAATCTATGTTTCTTGCAATTAACGCAGAGTTTGATTCAGGAACAATAAGATTGTGGACTGGTATTGATGATTTAACAATAAGTTCAGAAGCCTATATTGGTGCAGGACAGTTATTATCAATAAGCAATGTAGAAGAAAGCACTGATTTAAAATCAGCAGGTCTAACAGTTGGTATAACTGGAATGGACACAACTGTTTTAAACTTAGCACTAACAGAAAATTATCAAAACAGATTTATAACTTTATATTTAGGATATGTTATGGGCAAAACTAATGAAGTGGCAGGAACTTTAGTTTTGTTTAAAGGTAGAATGACAACACTGAGCATAACTGACACACCACAAGGCTCAACTATATCTATTAATGCTGAAAACAGATTAATTGATTTAGACAGACCTTCTAATTTTAGATATACAAAAGAATCTCAAAACTTTCTACACAATGGTGATACTGGATTTAATAGAGTTGCATCTTTACAAGATAAAGAAATTGTATGGGGTAAAACATCAGATACGTCAGGCGGTACAAGTGGTGGTGGTGGTAATCAAAGAGCTGAACAAATTGCAGAAAATAGAATACAAAAATGAAAAAATTAATAGATTGGGAAATTAAATTTAACTTATTTATTGAAAAAAATAAAAACAAACCTTTTAAATGGGGAACATGGGATTGTTGCAAATTTTCTAATGCTCTTATTAAAGAAATTACTGGTGAAGATTTAATACCAAAAAATCTTAAATGGAAAGATGAAACAAGTGCTATGAAGGCAATAAAAAAATATAACAAAACACTATTAAAAAGTATTGAAAAGGCTTGTAGGGCTAAAAATGTGAATGAGATAGGCAAAGCATATATTACTAAAGGTGACCTTGTAGTTTACAAAGAAGAATCAGAATTAGTAGGTATATCTGATGGTATGAATATTCTTACACCCACAGATGACTGTGTAGGTGTGAAAAATAATGTAAATATTTTAAAAGTGTGGCGTATAGATGGCTAAACAAATAAAAGCAGCTGTAATTGCAGCATTAGTTGTATTTGTAGTTGCAGTAACTGGTGGTGCAGCTATTGGTGCTTTTGGTACTTTTGCTATAGGCACTGCAACAACTATGGCTGTTATGACCTTTGGTACCACTTTGTTAGGTGGTCTTATAGGTAAAATGAACTCTAAAGGTATAGAAGCATCAGCAGGTAATTTTGGTACAAAATTTGCTAACAGAGAAGCCATTGCACCAAGACAGATAATATATGGTCAAGCTAGAGTGGGTGGAACAATTGTACACATGGAAACATCAGGCACAGACAATTATCTTTTACACATGGTGATAGCTATAGCAGGACATGAGATAGAAGAACTTACAAAAATAAGATTAAATGATAATGACCTATCAACAACCACAAGCACAATAAATGGTTCAACTGTTTATACAGTCACTAATTCTGATTACACCAATTCTGACAATGAAAATAATTTTGGTAGTGGCAGATTGATGCGATATATAGTTCAAGATGGTAGTCAAACTGCTGTAGATGGATTTATGAACGCACAACTAGGTTCTATGGGTACGTCTGATAAGTTTCTTGGTGTTGCTTATGTTTATATACAGATGGTATTTGATGCAGAAGCATTTGGTGGTGGTATTCCACCAACTTCATTTCTTGTAAAAGGTAAGAAGTGCTATGACCCTAGAAGTAATGCTACAGCATGGACAAATAATCCTGCTTTACATATTAGAGATTATTTAACAAATACTGAATATGGTATAAAAGCAACAACCACAGAAATCAATGACACTACAAACGCAGGTGGTTTTTCTTCAGCAGCCAATACTTGTGAGCAGAATGTAACTCTTGCTGATGGCTCTACTACAGAAAAAAGATACACAGCAAATGGGTTTACTACTTTTAGTGCAAATGGTAATGGAGTAATTGAATCATTACTTAGCTCTATGGCAGGAAAAATGTCTTATGTTAATGGTAAATTTAATGTGTTTGCAGGTGCTTCACAAACACCTTCTTTGACTATTACTGATGATGATTTATTAGAACAAGTACAAATTCAAACTAATCCTAATTCAGGTAATTTATTTAACAGTGTTAAGCCTGTATATGTAGACTCTACACAAAACTTTGTAGCTGCTGATGCAGAAGTGTATAGAGATACAACTATGCTGAATGCTGATACACCTACAGGTGAGTCAACAGCAAATTATGTTAAACAAATGGAAACACAACTACCATTTACAGTAACAGATACTATGGCACAAAGATTAGGCAGAATAGCCTTAAAAAGTCAAAGACAAACAACATCTTTAGCTTGTTTGGTGACACTACAATATATGAGGTTGCAACCTAATGATTGGGTTTATGTAACAAATGAAAGATTAAACTACAGTCAAAAAGTATTTGAAGTTATATCAACAAATATGGAAGTTTTACAAAGTGGTGAAGTGCCAGTCATGGCAACTAGGTTAGAGCTTAAAGAAATAGCATCAAGTGTATTTGACTTTGCTACTAATGATTATACAACTGGTCAATCAGAAGGTAGCGATGTTACTACTGGAGATTATTCAGTCACAGCACCAAGCAACCTTTCTCTTGCTCAACAAACAAATAAAGATGGTGTCACAACTAAAGTAGATATCAAAGCATCATGGACTAACAACTCTAGTGATAAGGTCACACTTACAGAGGTGGCGTATAAGCTAAGTACAGATGGTGCATTTACCTCAGACTTCACTGTAGGAAAAGGTGTTGCTGTAGCCCTTCTCCCTAATGTTGTAGTTGGTAAAACATATAATGTGAAAGCAAGACATATAGATGTGAATGGTGTTGCTAGTGCTTATACCAGTGTAGTCAATATAACAATATCAGCACCAACAGATGCACCAGCAGTTCCAACAAGTCTTAGTGCATCAACAGGACAAGCATTTAACATTCTTGTATCTTGGACAAATTCAACAAGTGCTGATTTAAAAGCCACTAAGATATATAGAAGAACATCCAACACAACACCAACAGATGACACATATCTAGTAGAAACCATCTATGGATTAAATGGCAAAGTGACTAGTACATTATTTGGAACACAGGATGGATTGACAGCAGGTACTACATATTACTTTTGGGTTAGGTCAGTAAATCAGTCAGATGTGCATTCTGCTTTTGTAGGTAGTGCATCAGGTAATTTTACTAATGTAAGTGCAGGTGAAATAGTAGATGGTGCTATAACAAGCGTAAAAATAGCAGCAGAAGCAGTAACTAATGCAAAAATAGCAGTAGATGCCATTCAAGGTGATGTTATAGCAGCAGGAGCAATCGTTGAAGCTAAATTGGGAGTTGATGCTGTCACTAATGCCAAACTTGCAGATAATGCTGTAAACACTGCACAAATAGCAGCCGATGCCATTTCAACTGCAAAAATTGCCAATGATGCAATTACAGCAGACCTTGTAGCAGCTAGTGCAATAACCACAACAAAAATATCAGATGATGCCATATCTACAGCAAAGATTGCTGCTAATGCAATCACAGCTAATGAAATAAATGCAAATGCTGTAACTGCAGACAAGATAATTGCGAATGCTATAACAACAGCAAAAATTAATGCTGGTGCTATTACAACTGCAAAGATAAATGCAGGAGCAATAACTGCTGACACAATTGCCACTAATGCAATCACTGCTGTAAAGATAAACGCAGATGCAATTACATCAGATAAAATTGTAGCTAACGCAATAACCAGTGCCAAAATTACTGCTGGAGCTATAGTTGCAGGAAAGTTAGCAGCCGATAGTATAGTTGCATCTAATATTCAAGCTAATGCAGTAACAGCAGCTAAGATTAATGCAGATGCAGTGACAGCAGACAAAGTAGCAGCTAATGCGATTGTTGCAGCTAATATTGTTGGTGGAACTATTACAGCTACACAAATGGCAGCAGATTCTATTGGTGCAGACCAAATTATTTCAAATGCAGTGACAGCAGATGCAATAGCTTCAAATACTATTACAGCATCAGAAATAGCATCAGGAACAATTACAGGTACACAAATTAATGTTGATACTTTAAATGTAAAACACTTTGCAGATGTGAGTGCAGATATAATTTCACATACAGGTTCAGCAGTACCTTTATCAAGTTTTGCTAGTGCGTTTCAAAGAGGTTCTACCAATTTTACAACTCAAACACAATCAACAGGAACATATCTTAGTATGAATGTTGATAATGTAAGAGATGGTGCTTCTTATGAAGCAATATGGACTGGTGTCTATGGAGATTGCACTAATGGTGTTCTTGAATACAGCGTAGATGGTGGTTCAAATTATGTACAAGCTGCAGGTGGAATACAAAATGTTACTTTTGCAGCAGGTACATTTAGAACATATATCTTTGCTTATAATGGCACAATATCAGGATTAGCAACTTCAGGCACAAATGCAAACAAGGTTTTTTGGAGAGTAAGATGGATAACAAAATTAAGAAGCACTTATCAATCACTTTATGTATTTATAGATAACACACAATAATGAACACAATAATACAATATACCAAATATAAAACTTCAACTGGAGAAATATTAGAATGTGGTGCAACAAATGTGCAACTTTCAGAAGTGCCTTTAGAGTCAGGTCAGTCTGTTATAGAGGGTATATATGATGTTGGTGATTACAAAATAATTAGTGGTGAAGCAGTAGCACAAACAGTAGATTTTTGGATAGGATTAAGAATTGCAAGAAACACATTGCTCACAGAATCTGACTGGACACAAACCCTTGATTCGCCTTTAACAGATTCAAAAAAAGCAGAATGGGTAACTTATAGACAATCTTTAAGAGACTTACCTGCAAACAACTCTAGTGCATCTTCAGCAGATGATGTAACTTTTCCCACAGAACCAACTTAAAAAAGGAGTAAATTATGGATAACAATATGGGTAGTGGTCGTTTTGGTGGCGACATGGATAGAAATGAAGTAGAAATGGATTTAAATAAGTTCATGGCTATGATACAAGAAATTAGTGAACTAAAAGATAAAATAAGAGAACTAGAAGATGCAACAAATGTGAACCCTTGGCAAAAAGTTATACATTTAGCTAGAGCAGTAGACTCATGGCGTATATTTCCAAGAATCTTTGTAGTTGTATACATATATCTTATGTATGAATCTGTTATATGGTTTATGAATTTACCTGAACCTAATTTAGAACAATCAGCTTTAGTATCTGTTGTTGTTGGTGCTATGGGTGTTGTTTTTGGTGTTTACTCAGGTAAGTCAGGTCAAAGCAAAGGCTTTAAAGGTGAAGATAATACGCAATAATGGAAGTTTTTAATCTTATAGATAAAGTAGGTTTGCCTATAGCAGGTGGTCTTATCATGGGTTACTTTATATTTTTAATTATGAAACAGCTTATGGGAAACCTTGTAAGTGATATAAAAACTGTACAAGGCATAACCAAAATGCTTATAACAAGAGCATCAATAATGAATAACGATATGATTCGCATTGATACAAGTGTATCTAGTGCATTAAATTTATCTCCTGACCTAGATAGAATAGCGAGAGCAGAAAACTTTGTAGAAGATGGGAAGATAGATGCTAGAAGGGATTAATGGACATTATTGTTTTAGTAGAAAAGTTTGGTTTCACTACTATTATGGTAGTTGGTCTAGGTTACTTTGTTTACTTCGTATGGCAAACAATCACTAATACTATAGACCCTGCTGTTTCAGAAATGAAAACAACTATTATTAGACTTACTGACCAACTTAGACTGTTAGACCAAGATATGATACGCTTACAACAGAAAGTCAATACTGTTTTAGAACTAAAAGAACAAGAGGTGAATAAAAATGGTAGAAAAAAAGAAACGAGGCAGACCAAGCAACGCTGAACTTAAGCGTAGAAAAGAGCAAGCTGAAAAAGATAAAATTCTATGGCTTGTAATGGCTATAGGAGTTGCTTTATTTATAGGTATATTTGTACAAAATATAAAAGCAGACCAAATAGTACATAAGTTTAAATCACCATCTTTTAATGGTGTAAATACATCTAGTCATTATCTGACTATTGAGAACCAAGAGTTTAATCGTAGAAAAGTAATTAAAGATGAAATCAAAGCCGCTATTGAAGAAGCAGAAAGAGATAAAGAGAACTCAACAGTGCAGAGATTTATTCGTAATTTTGAAAGCAGGGTATATGCAGAATTAAGCAGACAGCTTATCGCTAATTTATTTGGTGAAACACCACAAGACAGTGGCACTATATCATTAGAGGGTAATACAATAGAATACTCATCTGATGGTTCTTTTTTAACACTTAAAATAACAGAAGCAGATGGCACAGTCACAGAAATTACAATTCCTATCGGTTCTTTTACTTTCTAGTTGTTCTATATTTGACCAGTATGAAGATACATACGAACAAAGATTTAAAGAACATGATGTAGTTAGAATTGATGAACTTCATTCTAAAGAACTAGCTAATGTAAAAAAACCTGAAGTTCAACCTATAGTAGCTGTCTATCCTTCAGCATTTACAGACCAAACAGGACAAAGAAAAAGTAATAGTGAGTTTGCTTTATTTTCTACTGCTGTCACCCAAGCACCCTACACTTTATTAATTAGAGCATTAAAACATTCTAGTAATGGTGAGTTCTTTAGAGTTGTTGAAAGAGTAGGTTTAGACAACCTAACAAAAGAAAGACAATTGATAAGGTCAGCTAGAGAACAATTTGCAAAAGAAGGTGAAAGCAACAATGTACCACCACTGCTATTTGCAGGTGTCTTGTTAGAAGGTGCAGTTATAAGTTATGATAGTAACTTGTCAACTGGTGGAGTTGGTGCTAGATATCTAGGAATAGGTACAAGTATGCAATACAGAGAAGACAATATAACAGTTAGTCTTCGCATGGTATCAGTTGCAACAGGTGAGATACTTATAGAAGTGTTAAGCCAAAAAACCATATTTAGTTATGGTAAGTCAGAAGATGTTTTTAGATTCATAGAAATGGGTACTGAACTTGTTGAGGTGGAATTAGGAAATTCACGCAACGAGTCAACAACGATTGCTCTGATGAAAGCTATTGAAGGTGCAGTCTTAGAACTAATAAATATCGGATACGATAGGAGTTTTTGGAAACATGAAGAAACTGAAATTAATGAGCCTGAGTGTGATGCTGATTGCATTGCCGACATTCGCGGCTGACAACGAAATATATTTAGACCAAAGTGGCACAACTTTAAATCTTGATATAGAACAACTAGGCATATCAAACATCATTGGTGGACTTAATTCAACTGCAGGTAATTTAAATGCTTTTGATATTGACGGAACTACAATGACCATTGATATTAATATGATTGGAAACACTAATAAGTTTCTAGGTGATATATGGGCAGATAGTTTCACAGGATTCTATGAATTTACTGGTAATACAAATACTTTTACAATCCAAGTAGACCCATCAAACACTCATGGTGCTGATTCATCTAATCAAAATGTACAAGTTACAGGTACTGGTAATACATTTACCCTTAATCAAGGAACAACTGCTTTAGCAGATACTTTAGATTTAGACTGGATTATACAAGGTTCTAATAATACAGTTACTTCTACTATCAACATTGATGGTGCTACAAACTACATGGATATAGATGGTAGTGATAATACAGTTAATTATACAGGTACAGGTGTTACTGATTCAGCAGGTGGATATTTTTACTTAGACCATACAGGTGGACAAAGAACATTTAATATTCAACAACTGAGTACACAAGACAATGACTGGCTTAAAATCATATCAATTGGTGGTAATGCTACTTCTACTGTGTGTGTTATCCAAAACGACCAAGGTACAAGCACAAGCTGTTGATATTGGAGACATTTCTGAACTAAATGGTTCAGCACAAATAGTAAGAGACGAGCCACTAGATGCTACCTTAGAATTTGCTATACAAAGCAATGATGAAGCTATTACATCTAATGGCAGAATGGCTATTACATTTCTTGATGATTCAATTGTAAAACTTACAGAACACTCACAACTATTAATAGATGAATACATCTATGACCCTGACCCATCTAAATCTAAGATGGCTCTGACATTTGGATTAGGAACAGCAAGGTTTATTACAGGTAATCTAAATAGAATAGATAAGCAAAACATAAAGCTAAAAACACCTACTGCTAATATTGCTATTCGTGGAACAGACTTTACAGCTACAGTTGATGAGTTAGGTAGGTCATTAATAATACTTTTACCTGATGCTCTAGGATTGTCTAGTGGAGAAATAGAAGTAGTGACTGCTATGGGTACTGTTTTATTAAATAAACCTTATCAAGCAACTACAGTCAGTGTGTTTGAATCTAAACCTAGTGAACCAGTTATCTTAGATTTAACATTAGACATTATTGATAATATGTTAATTGTCACACCACCTGAAAAAGAAATATCAATTACAGAAGAAGTATCACAAAACTCAAAAGAAAACATTTTAGATTTCAATGACTTAGACATAGATTATCTTGATGAGGACTTTCTTGGAGAAGATGAGTTAGAGTTTACAGAATTAGATATTAATTACCTTGATACAAACTTTCTTGAAGATTTGCTTAATGTATTAGACTCTCTTGCTATTAGTAAAGATGAAGATGTGTTGGCTGATACGAGTGGCATAGATATTAAAGGTACTAGAGTTGGTCAAGATAAAGATACGCAAATAACAACTTTAGTAGCTGGTGATGTAATAAGCGTTAGAAGAAGTGTAAATGATTCAGTCAGGTTAGACTTAGATGGCAATGATGCCTATACTCTTATTATCATACAAGATGGTGTCTCTAATGTTGTTAAGATTAATGGTGGTGGAGATTCAGTAATTACCATTACACAGAGTGAATAAAATAATTTAATTATTATTCCAAAATGGGTTTACATCTGCACCAAAATAAACGATAATAGTTGTATAAAATGAAAAACGCTTTAAAAAGCAAGGAAAAATAAAATGATAAAAGTATACCAAGCAACAGAATTCGCAAATAACGAAAAACCTTACAAACTCGTAGCTACTATTGATACAGAGTCTTTTCAATATGCATATAGAAAAACACAAAATATAGACGAAGCATGGTCTGATGAAGGTTACAGAAGCACGTCAGAAGGTGATGTTTTAGTTCATGATGATGTCACTTACTTTTTAGTTCCAATGGGTAATGGTCGTAATGGTAATAAAAGTTACGAAAATTGGGGTGATACAGAAGTGATAGATAACTTTGATTCTAATGGGTTCTTGTACAATGGTAATCATAAAATTTATTCTAAAGATGGAAGCCTTATGGCTACTTTTGAAAATCCTGTGACTGAAAAGGTTTAATGTAAAGATTTGCATCTTTGTTTAAAACAAAGGGTCTTAATTGACCCTTTTTTTATGCTATTATTTTGTGATGAAAAGATTTCTGTTTCCGATAGTAATACTATTATCACTTCCACTTATATTTCAAAGCACACCAACTGAAATATTAAAACTAAGAACTTTTGATGCATTAGTAAAGCAGCAAGAACCATCAGGTAATTTTGTAATTCTAAACATAACAGAAGAAGATGTAGAAAGAGAAGGTGGTTATCCCTTTCCAAGAAGAACACTTGCACAAATACAAGTAGATTTAATTAATGAAGGTGCTATTGGAGTCGGTTGGGTTATATCTTTTCCACAAGCGGATAGAATGGGTGGTGATGAAGTCTTTGCAACAACACTTGGATATGTACCATCTGTTTTAGCTATGTTTGAAGATAACAGTGGAAATTATCCAAAACCTGAAGGAACTGTTGTCAAAGGTAATGATGTTCGTGCTATAGTTTCTATGGGAGTTAAGGAAAACCTGAACACTCTAAAAGATAATACATTGCAGGGTCTAGCCATTGCTCCCACCGAAGTTGACCTTTTAGTCCGCAGAATCCCATTACTTGTAAGCACACCTGATAACAACTGGATTCCTGCATTTGGCACACAAATATACAAAGCATTGTTTGGTGTAAAAACTTACATTATAAAAACTAATGATAATGGTATAGAAGAAATATCAATTAGAGGAATACCACCAGTAAAAACAGACAGTCTTGGTCGTAAGTGGATTAGTTGGGTTGATACACCACAAACAGATTTACAAGAAATGAATGTGGCAGGTAAGTTTGTGTTTGTTGGTGTGACTGCTAATGGTGTCATGCCACAAATAGGTGTACCTAATGGTAAAATTATGGAACCACATAAGATACAAGCAGCACTTGCTGAATCAATCTTAATACAAGATAGCCCTTATATACCTGATTGGGCAATAGCTTTAGAAATACTTATATTTTTATTATCTGTGAGCCTTATATGGCTTGTATTGAACGCTTTAGGCATAACTTGGGGTTTGGTATCAGCTTTAACAATAATGTTATTAACAGCTTATACAGGATATGCACTTATCCACAGGGGTATATTGATTGATGTGACATGGACTTTGATATCTCAGTTTATAACAGGTGCAATAGCTTTTTATTTAAGATTCAGAGAACAATATAAACTTAGACTTCAGATTAAAAAACAATTTGAGCATTATTTAGACCCAAGACAGGTTAAGCAATTACAAGATAACCCTAAACTTTTAAAACTTGGTGGAGAAAAAAGATACGCAACATTTTTATTCACAGATGTTCGTGGATTTACCGCTTTGTCAGAAACATTAGAACCTGAACAGGTGACTTACATAATGAATCAAGCTCTTACAGCTCAACAAAAAGCAGTTCAAAAGCATGGTGGCATGGTAGATAAATATATTGGTGATGCCATGATGGCAATATTTAACGCACCTCTTGATTTAGAAAATCACGAAGAAAAAGCATTAGCTTGTGCTATGGATATTCAAAAAAATATGATTGAACTTAATTATGTACTTGTTAATAAAGGAATAGAACCAGTTGCAATCGGAATAGGTATTAATACTGGATATGCAGTCATAGGTAATATGGGTAGTAAAAATAGATTTGATTACACAGCAATAGGTGATGCAGTTAATATTGCTGCTAGACTTGAATCAGGTACTAAGAGTGCTGGTGTTGATATCCTTATTGGTCAAAGTACCGAAAATGCGATAGAATTTGATTTAGTACCATTAAACCCAATTGCTGCTAAAGGTAAAAGCGAAAAGTTACAGGTGTATACATGGAGTTTAGAACAATACTCAAATGGCTTATAAGTTTATTTCAAACACGCTATAAAATCACTGTGTCATTTAATAAAGAATATGGTGATGCAGATGATAAAACTTACATTTCTAAAAAAATTATAACAAAAAAAGAAAAACACCTTAAATTTAAAGATGAAGATAATAATGTTATTGAATACCGAAGTGCTAGTGGTCTAAATTACATAATAGAGGACGCATAATGCAACAAGTATTAATAGGCATAATATTATTTTTAGGGTTTACTGCTTACTATTTATTTAATGAAAATAAAACATTAGCAGCTAACAATCTTGCATTAGAGGGTGCTATAGCAACACAAGAAGAAGCAATAAAATCTATACAAGCTGATTTTGAGTTACAAACACAACAAATGAATGACTTAACTATTAAATCACAGGCAGCACAAAGAGAGTTAAATAGATATACACAATTTATACAGAACTATGAACTAGCAGCTAAAATATTAGCTGACCCTATAGAAATGGAAAGGAAGATAAACAATGGAACAAAACATATTATGCAAGACATTGAGAAAATCAGCAGTACAGTTGATGACCTTGATGATGGTTTGCAGTTGCAGCCTGATACCAACTAAACAAATAGAGGTATCATCAAAACCATTAGACAGGAAGATTGTTCAACCTGTAATGCCTAGAGAAATTCATCTCCAAGAACCAAGATGGATTGTTATAACTCCTGAAAACTGGGAAGACCAGTTAGCAATGATAGAAGAACAAGAAGGTGAGTTAGTTTTTCTTGCTATGACAATTCCTGATTACGAAGTTATGGCTTATAACATGCAAGAATTAAAGAGATATATAACAGAATTAAAAGATGTTGTGGTTTATTATAGAAAGGTCACAGTTGACAAACCTGAGTAAATTGC
>UEXM01001048.1_pt1 | contig 25469 bp, 29 predicted proteins | sample 1796661 | NCBI WGS metagenome assembly UEXM01 (sample SAMEA4772469, study PRJEB27181) | metagenome | reverse complement strand
TGTCAAGGAAGTCCACCGCCCGTTCACGATAGTTATCCTCTGACTCGTTATCTCGTTTTTGCAACACTTTATTAATAAGTTCGTCAAACCTAATGTATACTGAATCCGTATCTGACGCAATAACATAGTCTACTCCTGTACTATTTAGCAACTTGTTCAGATACCCATTCAGAGATTGTTCAATCCAACGAATAGATAACTGACCAGAGGTTGTAATACCTTCTGCAATCCTCAAGTCATAATAACGAAACCATTCATTACCAATCGCACCATAAGCAGAGTTCAATGAAATCTTTCTTGCCATCTGGATGTTATGATAACGACTGACATCGTTTAGATACTTGGGGTCTTTGGTATCTTCATATTGTTGTTTTGCCGTCAACATCTTTTTCTTGTAGATGGTACGGTCATTGTACATCTCTTGCATCATCTCTGGCAAGAAACCTTGTTCCTTCGTTCTGAATAATGCACCATTTGGAGTGCAAGTTACAGACGCTGGTTTTAGTGGTGTCAAGTCATGTTTCTTGTTCAACATCTCATCAACAGATTTGTCTTTGTTGAAACCCATAGTCTTGGGAAGCAAAGTCTCTGGAGAAATATTGTACTGCATAATCAAGTGTGGATACAGTGAGTTCAAGTCAAAAGACATAACCCACTTGTGTTGACCAACTTGTGGTTCTTTCACATATGCACCAACATACTTGTCACTCTTATGTATCTGGGAAGATTTCTGGGGAATAACAATCTTTTTCTTGAGCAAGTGATTGTAGATTAGGACATCCCAATACTTAACAGACGTAAACGAATCAGAGATGTTAACCTTTGCCTCATACGTCATAGTCAGTATCAAGTCCAACAATTTCATCTTGTCATCAATACGGTCAACTAGTTCAACGTCCATGATGTTATAGTCAAGGAACGACTGATAGTCTTTAGTATACCATTCACGAAAAGTCTCAAAAGGATTTTCGTCTTTACGTTCGCCTAGTTCTACAAAAGCGATATGGTCAAGTCGATATGATTCTTGGCCTGTGTAAGTAAACTTCTTATAGAGTTGTAGATAGTCAACCTCTTCAACACCAAGAATATCATACACTTGGTCTTTACGTCCAAAACCAGAGTTTACCATCTTAGAGTTTACAACACCCCAAGGCGATAGACGTTTCATTGCATCTTCACCCATTTGGGATTTGATACGGTTACAGATATAGGGAATATCAAAGAACTCTGTATTCCAACCAGTGATTACGTCTGGGTGGTCACTTTCCCACCAAGCAAGAAACTGTGCAAGAAGTTCACGTTCAGTTGCACATTGAATGTACTGAACATCTTCTCTATCATTCTTGTAGTCGTGCAAACCCCAAACCTTGATACGTCCAGTATCATGGTTCTTGATAGTAATAGACAGCATTGGTTCTGCTGCTTGGTCTGCATTAGGGAAACCATTCTCACACTCAACCTCAATATCGATTGTGACAATACGCATTTTGGTAATGTCATATTCAATCTGATTTGGATAAGTTTCTGAGAGATAGGTATATGGGAACGAGGTCATACCATACACTAGGTGTGGTTGATTCTCTCGTTGTTGCAAATGTTCCTTTGCGTCCTTAATAGAAAGGAACGGCATCGGTGCAACGTGTTTACCTTCTAGGGTTGTCCACCCTGTGGGTTTCCCCACAGGATAGTAGAGAGTGGGTTCGTACTTAACTTTGAAGTTAGAACGAACACCATTCTTTACGGCACGAACAAGTAATTGGTTGCCCCATTGGGCGATGTGTGTGTAGAAATTCAAGACTTTTCCTCTTATCAACTGTACTCATTATATAACAAAAAGAGGGCAGTGTCAAGAGAAAAGTGAAATTTGTTCTTCCGTAGTGAAGTGTTTATCTACCATGTCAATGATATCTTGAGCATTGGCAATCTTTACTAGTTCAGATTCCACTGCTTCTGCAATATCAGAATGCTCTCCAATACCAGCAGGGTTCTTTAAGTATACTGCAATGTTTGCTTTATGCAATGCAATCTTACCTTCATTGTGTTGTTTAATCGCTTCCAGTAGTGTCATTATTTTCGCCTTTCATTGTTGTAATAATCAATTTCTTCTGGGGGTCTACCATAACATTCATCTCCGTCATGGCAAATCTATTTAGAAGAACACTAGTTCCTCTTTTACTTCTATCATCAAGACCAAACATCAATTGATGTGTGTGTCCCATGAATTCAACTTCCAACTGAACGACTGGCCTTTTATCAACACCGCCACCAGTTCTCGCTTTATAATCTTTCACAAGTTTAGTAGTTAGGGTCTGTCCACCAAACGTAGTGAATGTAATTTTACTACCATTAATTTTTATGTCCTCAGCATGAAGAACTGAGTAAGCACTGTTTCCTGTATCAAATTTAGTTTCAACTTCACCGAAAGGTTTGATATCAACCATCTCGTGAAATCCACATCTGATAGGAACAGTGTATCTGTTTTTTGATTCTTTATAATGCTCTAGAACTTCTTTTGCAACATTCAGTCCAGAGTTTGCTTCTTCTACACCTTCTGTGCCTGGCGAACTATTCACTTCCAAGAAGTGTGGTTTACCTTTATGTGAAATAAAATCTACTGCAACAAAATCACCATCGACTGCTTTTGCGGCAATCAAACACTGTCTGATTTCTTCTTCTGATAAATCATATTTCTTAACACCAGCACCCTGTGTGTAGTTACTTCTGAAATCACCTTCAACAACTTCTCGTTTCATTGTACCTATGATTTTAGAACCAACTATAAGTACACGAATATCACCATCAGTTTTAATATATTCTTGAATGAGAATATCTGTATCAGGGTCTTGTTTGTAAATCAACTGTACTAATGAATCCAATGCACGTTTTGATTCTACAAATAAAACTCCAACCCCACCAGCGCCTCTAAGTGTTTTTAGAATGATAGGAAACTTAGAATCCAACTCTTCCATTGCAGCGTCAATATCATTTTCTGATGGAAGTAAAACTGTCTTTGGTTGGTCTAGTCTGAAATCTTTTAGACGAACATAACTACGATACTTATCAGCACAAATACTAATAGTGGTTCTACTGTTAATACAAGTTATACCAATTCGTTCTAGTTCTGATATCATGTCTAAGTGACTATCTCGTGTGGGTGTACCTCTTACAAAAACTACAGTATCTTTAGGACTAACTTGCATACTGCCGTCCTTATTCTTAATGATGTATTTACCATCATCAAATATTAAAGATGCATTTTTGAAATCACAAAGTATAACATCTAATCCAAGCTTCTTTGCTTCTTTTTCAAATTTATCAGCAGTGTTCTTTCGTACATCGCCGGACTCAACTGAAAGAATAACTACCTTATAGTTTCCATCAGTTTTTTCTTCTGTAATGAATTTTGAAAAAGATTGTGTCAATTTAAGCTTCTCTTTTTTTACCTATGTTATATTTAGTCTCTAACACCCACTCATTCTTTTCTTTGAATGCAATCACTTTGATTTGTGACAATGGTGCTTTCGGTTCAGCAGAACCCATGATTTCAATCAGTCCCCAATCCCCTAGTAAACTAGCGATAGAGTTACGTCTTGATATATCATTTTCGTTAAAGTTTGTACCCTTGCCGTCTAGAGCAAACAATTCTTTGAAGTGTACGATATAGTACTTTCCTTGTTTGTGTAGAATGTGGCAGGACTGATATAGTTTTTTCTCTTTACGAGAGGCAACACCAATCCTTGATAATGTTTCACGAACCTTTAAGAAGTCATCTGGTTCTTTTAGTTTTACTTCTAGCATCGCTTCTGGATGCCAATCAATTTCTGTCATTTTCTTCCACCTTTATTCAAACTATCTTTGATAGTATTAATTTGTTCATTATCAAGTAGTTTGAGAGCGGCTTTTGCTTTTTCATTACTATATCCAAAATACTCTTTTACATACTCTAAATCTTTCAACTTGTCACCCTTTACCCAAGGTGCATACCGTTTCTTAGACCTAATAGTATTTAGTAAAAAATCATATTGGAGTTTTGAATCAAGGTGGTGTCTCATGTTCATCTCATTAACAAGCATGATGGTATCGTTGAACGGTGCCAGACACTTGTTAATGATGAACGGTGAGTACTTCTTCTCCCACATAGGGTCATCTGATTCTAACAGATTCTCCTTTGTTTCATTGAGAGATTTTAGATAATGTTTTAACTCATATCCACTCATTTCCAATTCACCTGTGTCATAATTTCAACCATGAAAGCAAGCATATTGATTTCTTGGTCAGCGACAAAGGCAGATTTGTAGGAGTAGTCTGCTGTTGCGAGAACAAGATGAGGTACATTTTGTGGTTGCACTTCATCATACAATGTATCATATACTTTACGATACATACGAGCAGGGTCATTATCTAGGTTGTTTGCAACCCATTTACGAATAGACTTGAAGTCTTTCTCTTTGAGGAAAGTTGTCAAGTCCTTCATATTCGTTTCTGAGATATTGACAAGAATTCCACTGTCAATCATACCAGATGCAGAATACCTTTGCAGTTCGTTTAGAACTCTTCTCCAATCTGGGAAGTGTTTCTCTACGACACCAGCAACTGCCTTTGGTTCAAACTGTACTTTTTCTGTTGTAAGAACATCTTGTACACGATGAAAGAACTCACCAGCAAGTTTAGGTTTTTCGGATGATGGAATACGAAATTCCACAACAGAACACCTACTGTGCAAAGGGTCGATGATACGGTTCTTGAAGTTACAGGTTAGGATGAAACCACAGTTCTTGTGGAACTCTTCAATAAATCCACGCAACGCTGGTTGTGTAGATTGAGGATTAAGATAATCTGCCTCATCCAAGATTACAAACTTACGGTTACCATCCATAGAGACAGTACTTGCAAAGTTCTTAATCTTGTTTCTAAGAACATCAATACCAGATTCCTCTGAACCGTTAATCATCATATAAGTGGCGCCGAGTTCATTCAACATTGCTTTTGCAACTGTTGTCTTACCGACACCTGGCCCACCAGATAAAAGTAGATTTGGAATATGTCCTTCATCTACAAATGTCTGGAAAGTTTTCTTTAGGTCATCAGTGAGAACACACTCACTGATTTTTGATGGGCGGTATTTCTCCACCCACAACATCACATCATTCATAATATATTCCTTCTGGTTTAGGATGCTTCTAGAGCAATAAAGTATTCTACGTCCTTTGTCATATTAGTAAAGCGAGAGATACCCTTTTGGGATACTTCTACTTTATAATCACCAGAAAGAAGTTTAAGATTTTCAACCTTGAAGAAGTAAGTAAAGTCTGAAGGCGAGTTCTCACCAACAACAATACTGAAGTCATTAGAGGTTTCATTCTTACGGTCAGTTGTGGTAAGTGTAATATCACCACCAGCAGTTCCTTTGAGAACTACATCTGGAACACCAAGTACAGCAGATGCTTTCTGAATTTGATTGAAAGTATCTTGGGTAAATGTGAACTCAACATCAACAGAAGGCATAGTGATTTCTGTCTTTGGTGCAGTCACGATAGATGGGTCACTGAACATATACGTCAGTTTTGAACCACCACCCTCTTCACTGAGTTTTACACTTTTCTCATCGAACGCCATAGATGGGTCTTTGAAAAGAGACAATGCAGACAAGAACTCATTCAAGTCATAAATTGCAAACTCCTGATTAAAGGTATCTGGGATAGTTGCTCTTGATACAATGTTCTTCATTGCTGACATCGTATTAATTACGTTTCCGTTTTTAACCAGAAGATTCTGATTAATTGTTGAGAAGTTCTTTAAGACTTCTCGTGTATCATTACTAAGTTTCATTTCACTTGTCTCCATAATTATCGTGATTGTGTAGTGACATTATACCATAATGTATCACTTTTAGCAAGTCATTTCTGTTCTTGCCATCTTTTTTTCCATATCGTTGTGCATACTTTAATATGTTACCGATACAGAAACCTTCTCCATGTCCACCGTCCATGATGAATTCTGTTGCTTGAAATTTGTTTTGGGAATAATGTGCAGAATATGTTTTATCAATATACTGCCTGAGTTCTTCCAGAATCTTGTCTTCTGAATATTTGTAATCTATCTCTTTATTATATTTCAATTGTTTCATCCTATTTCAATTTATACATACTATACCAAAAAATGAGGGGATTGTCAAGAGATAATCCCCCCACATCTTTATTTAATTTTAATCACTTTAGGTTTCTTCTCCTCTGGAATAATTCTTTCCAAATTGATATAAAGCAATCCGTCTTTCATATCGGCACCCCTTACAAAAACGTCTTCTGCAAGTGTAAAGGCTTTCTTGAATGACCTCTGCGAAATACCTTTGTGAAGATACTCTTGAGTGTCCACTTCAGTCTTATCCTCACCAGAATCCTTTGACTGAACTAAAAGAGCATTGTCTTTCGTTTCAATTGCAATATCGTCTTTTGAGAAACCAGCAACTGCCATTTCAATAGTGTAATTATCATCACTATGTTTTACGATATTGTATGGTGGGTAAGTAAAGTTTTTTGATGGATGATTAAGCATCGAATCAAAAAGTCTATCGAAACCGATAGAGTAAGTGTTAACCCTTGATGGGTCAATAGTTAAAGATGTATTCATGTTTTTTCTCCTTTATTAAAGCAAGATACATTTGATACCTGATTATTCAGCATATCACTTTTATTTATAATGGTGGTTTTTGAGGAGAACCACCAAACTCCAATTTGCGCCACAGAGTAAGCATTAGTTTGTGACAACAGGGCGACTTACGAACAGCACCCTTATTATATAGGTATCCGAGAGGGGTATTGCAACCCCCCTCTTCAACTTTTTTATGCAGCGTCAGCGTACTCAAGTGCTTTTTCTAGTGCATTCAACTTCACTTTACGGTTACGTCCGTACCATGATGAAACTAATCGACCATCGTTAGAACGTCCTTGCAAGTGGTCTGTCATGTTAGTAACAGAGTTAAATGCAGTCCACCAAGTACCTTGAGCAAACTCAGCACCAGGCTGCACATCTAGGTTCTCAAATGCACCTTTTGAATTACGAGATGTAAATGGAAGAACACCATCAACTTTCTCTTTCGCAGGAGCACCAAATACTTCGTTGAAGTATTGGATTACATTATCAGGAGTATACCTCTTTGAACCAAGGTGTGCAGCCATCGACTTATACTGTTCCATTTTCTCACGAGCAATACCCATCTGTTCCTTAACTTCAGAAGCATCAAATTCTTTACGGTGATTTACCGTAAGCATCTTATCAGCGTTCTGAGAAAGTGACAGTGTAAGAGTATTGTTACATACCACCCTAATTGGTGTCATGCGAATATTAATCGCCTTACCAAATTGGTGTGGGTTAGTAAAGAGAAAATAGTTGTCAGTAACATCACCGTTAAACAACTCAAATGATTCTTTAGTCTTTGCAAGTGCCCAGACCATTTGTCCATCTTTCAGTGAACCAGCAGTGTGCATTTCCATGTCACCTGCCATCACATACTCGTGGAAGAATTCAAATGCTTCAGAGTTCTGAACTGGATTCCATCCTGTACCGACAACATCCAATACAGAGTTGTCAGAGGAACGTACAAGCGCCTCTTTGTTTTTGATTGGAAGACCTGTTGCAGTAACAAGTGGTTGTTTCTCAACAGTCCAATCTAAACCAGCAACTTTTTGGAAGTCGCCAGGGGTAAGGTCATGTTCAACCTTAGTACCAAGTCCATGCCAAGGTAAGTCTCCAACGTATGCCATTTGAGCGTTACCATTTACAATTTCAAGTTCGTGTGCCATAATATAATATTCTCCTAGTTGTTTTCTCAGTTTGTATATTCATTATATACGTTATAATAACAAATGTCAAGATGTTTTTAGAACTTTTTTCAATTTAATTCGTGGTCTTGCCAACTCCAATCAGATATTCTATCATCAGAAGTTCGACCAGCGAATATTAAAGTGTCAGTATCCCAATCTATGTCACCATGTGAACGATGGTCATGCCACCGATGCACAAAGTCGATATCCCAAATACGAGATACTTGTTGTATCTGGTCATCTGTCATACCGAAAACATGGACTGCCATTTCAAACCTCTTTCTCATTGTTACTAGTATAGTATACTTGTTTTTATAACAAATGTCAAGAGAAAAATGCAGTTAAATCCGATTTAATTTCATTTTGTCTGGTAGTCACAGCGTCTGTAGAACTGCGTAATTTTGGATTGTTTACCCACTTGATAGTGTTGACAGGCATAGTATCGAAACCCCACATAAACCATGCGTTACCGAATGGTGGAGAACCACCGCCTGTAAAGTCTACTCTGTAGTTATACACAAGTGCAGACATACCATAGTCCATAAACATCTGTCCTCTGCGTCCACCTTGGAAAGATGCAACAGGCAGAAATAATGCAAAGGGTTTCCTCAACATATAACAATGTTCAATAAAGTTGTCTTTGATACTATAGGGTGGATTCGTTATGATGCCGTCATAGACATCATCTGGTGAACAACTGAAGAAGTCTTTGTTGTTACTAGGTACGATATTATAATCGTACTTATTGAAACCATCAACTATCTGGGATGACTTACCACTCGTGGCTTCGTAATAAGTTTTGTCCTTGTCCAAGTAATCCAATATAGGAAGTACTTGGTCACAAGGTGTATAACACTCATCACTTGCAGCATTGCGTGATAATCTTTTTACCACTACTAATGCCATTACTTATCCTTAGAGTTTTCTTCCTCATAAAGAATAAGTGCAATAAGAGCATAGTTTGCCATGTCGATGAGAGTATCTTTAATACCTTCATCCTTAACCTTTAGTTTTTCTTTCTTTGCAAACCCCATAATACGACTGAACTTGTCACCGATACGAACACAACATCCCTTCCATGCTGGAATTCCTGCCATCTCGCACGTTCTAAAGTTTGCGAATACATCTTCTGTACTTGCATAGTCGTGTCGTTTTGCATCATGCGTTGCTTTCATTTCTTCCAGCAACTGATAAAATCTTTCACTCTGTTTCATATTAAACTACCTTACTAAAGTTTTTTTCTTTTTTGAATTGGACAACACTTCTGAACTTATCAAAAAGCATATCCTGTTTATGGGAAATGACAAATACGTTTTGGTCTGAGAACGTATTAAGGATTTTGAGGAAATCATCTGTACCAGTTCCATCCAAAGATGAATCAAATATCTCATCAAGGATTAGAAGATTGGTATTAGTTGAGTTCTTCATCTTTGCAATTGCTCTCCATGTGAAGAGTAACGCTAAGTCTATTCGCATCTTCTCACCTTCAGAGAATGATGCATAAGAGAATTCATCACGAAAACGTGACTTGATAGTCTCTTGGAAATTTTCATCAATATTAAAGTTGACAAAGAAGTCCATTGATGATAGATATGTATTTACCAACTTATTCATAATAGGCAAATACTGTTTGATAATTTTAGTCTTGATACCACTGTCTTGTAAAAGATTACGAGCAACATCAACGTAAAACTTATCTTCTTTCAACTTAGACTTCTGTTCATCAATGAGTTCAATCTGACCTTTTAGTTTTGCAAGTTTCTCTTTATCATCTTCTGATATAGAACCACTCTCATAACTAGCAATGTCTTTTTCTAATTGAGCATTAAACTTTTCTAACTGCACAATAGTAGATTTAATCTTTGCAATCTCTACATCATGCTGTCTCATAGTTTCAATATTAGTTAGAATAACATTTAGTCTGTCCTGTTCAACTCTTTCAAGGGTTTTGCAACTATCGATTGCTGTGTTAAGTTCTGTGACTTTTTCATTTCGTGTTGCAATCTTCTGCGACTTTGTTGCATCCGTGATTGATTGTTCGCAAGTCGGGCATTCATCGTGGTTCTGGAAAAATTCGATTTGACGGTCATTTTCTGACTTTCTGTTTTTAAGTGCTGCTTCTGATTGGGTGAGTTTTCTTAGTTTAGTTTCAATCTTCAGTTTATCTTCTGCATCAAATGATAACTTTTCTTTGTCTATCTCGTGTGATTTGATATCATCTTGTCTTGCAGAAATAGTAAAGTTGTTGTCGAATACCTTTTGCTGGTTTTCAGCAATTATCTCTGATTTGTTGTTTATCACCTCCTTGATGAATTTTTCTTGCAGAGTTACTTTTTCTTTGGTTAGGTCATATTGATACTCGACATTACGAGTTTCCTCGTTTAGTTCTTTAGTCTTATTCTTGAGTAAGAAATTCATTAGAGAGAAAATCTTGATATCAAGAATATCTTCTACCACCTCACGCCTTGCCTTTGTAGGCAATTGCATAAATGGTACAAAGGTAGAAGAACCTAGAATAACAACCTGTGTGAAAGAACGATAGTTCAATCCCATGATTTGCTGTTCTAGATGTTTCTGATAGTCACGAGCATTCGCATCTTGATTAATCAGTGTACCGTTTATATATACTTCAAACTTATTAGGTTTGATTCCACGATGTACACGAATGTGTTTAGTACCGACCTCAAACTCAACTTCAACTACAGCACCATTACCATTAACTGAATTGATAAGTTGGTTCTTAGAGATTTGTCTAAATGGTTTGTTGAATAATCCAAAACATAACGCATCAAGAACAGTAGACTTTCCAGCACCGTTCTCGCCAATAATAAGTGTAGTTGGACTTCTATCCAACTGTATTTCTGTAAATTGATTGCCTGTTGAAAGAAAGTTCTTCCAACGTACTGTCTTAAATATAATCAAAGTTCTAAATCACTCGCTTCTACATATAAGGACTTCATCATTGATGTTAGTCGTTTCTTGTCTAATGTTACATCTAGTTCATCAATGTATCGTTCTAATAGTGTCATAGTATCCTCAGCGTTCTCTATGATTGCATCATCAACATTCTCTGCATCCAACTCACTAAAGTCTTCTACAATTTTGACTTCATGTGCTCCAGATTCAGACAATACTTTATCGATAAATTTATCGAATTGATAAAAGTCTTTTTTATTAACAACCACTATCTTAACAAATTTATCCTTCAATGTCAAGACATTATAGTCAGAATAATTGCCAGTTGTTTCATCATAATATACTTTCTCAAATATAGTATGTGGATTAACAATTCGGTCTAGTTCTCGTGTATCAGTATCAAAGACATGGAAACCTTTAGGACAACCATTATCACTCCATGTCATCTGATATGTATTACCAAGATAGTAAACTTGGCCGTCATCAGACTTCTTGTGAAAGTGTCCAGAGAATACTGTATCAAATTTTCTTAGGAATTGTTTATCGTATCCACCCTCTGCAAAATGACCAGCGTGCATCTCAAAACCATTAATCTCCAAGTGACCCATGCAAACTTGTGCTTTGGTTTCTTGGATATGTTCCATAGTGTGAGCGTAATTGTCTGGGCATATCCAAGGTAGGAAACAGATTGGTGTACCGTCAAACTCAACGGTAGTTGCTTCTGGATATACGAACATCTTTGGATAACGTCCCTCTACAAGTTCTGCAAGAGAGTTAACATCGTTAGTGTTCTTATAGAATGTGTCGTGATTACCCACCATCATGTGAAGGGTAACACCTTTGTCTACAAATCTTTGAATAAACCTTGTACGGAAATCCTGGGCAATCTTATACGAAACAAACTTACGTCTGTCCATAACGTCACCCAAGTGAATAACCGTATCAATATTATTCTCTTCAATGTAAGGAAAGAATACCTCTTCCCAGAATTTATAAAAGTAGTCATTGAAAGCAAGGTTATCATTTCTTGCACCAAAGTGTGTATCAGTTATTAGTGCTATCTTCATTTACATCTTCACCTGTATCATCATAAAATTTTTCAAGTCCTTTGGGTTCTTTCTTAGTTTTCTTTTTGGGTTTATAAACAGCCTCAGCAGGAAGAAAGTTCTTCTGTAGATAATCTACGAACTGTGCCTGTTCCATATCTTCTCCCATGGCCATAACATCAACACTCATATTCTCAATCACTTTGTGACGAATGTGTTGTTGTTTCTTTTCTTTTTGAATCCTACGAATGAACGCATAATATATGATTTGCGTGAAATAAGCAAATGGGTTGTTTGATTTCTCTGGATTGAAGTTGCCACAATATTGTAGACAGTTTTCAATACCATCAGAAATCATTTCATCTCTGTATGTGTAATTAATAAAGTTTGGTCTGTATGATAGATGATTTGCGATTTTAAGGAAGCACTCACCGATGTAGTTAGTCACTGGCGGTTGTGGTTCACCAAGTTCCTCTGCGTCCTTACACTTATCTTTCCACTCTTTCATTGCCTCTAAAAAATCTTTATTATTGACATAGTGTGGTTTTTGTTTTGGTTTCATAATAATTCTTTCCACAGTGTTTGAAGGGTATATTCCCAACTATTCATACATAATACTATATCTTGTGCCGGATGTCAATAGTTTATTCTAATTAAATTTATTTTCAAAAACTTGTTGACAATCTCTTGACAAGAGGGTATAGTTACTATGCTGGGTTTGAGAATGAATAGATATACAGATAACTAGTGTAATAACTTAGAACTGATTCTATAGTCATCTAAGTCATCAAATTCATCTTCTTCTTCCTCAATCGACCTCAATTGGCGGTCTGTAGGATAGGGGGAGAGGTCATCCTCAACTTCCATCCTAGTAATACAATGTTCATAAAACTTAGTTAATCCTAATGAAGCTCCTGTAATGACAAGAACTTGTGATTTAGGAATATCATAAACACTATCCTCAGAGAAGTGTATCCATCGTTGTAAAGATATCGCCTCTTCTATACCATGCTTAGTAGCTTTTGGAACTGAAGATAATTTGAGCGGTTGGGATACGGCAAATGTTTTGGGGTGAGTTTCTTCCATCAATCTGGCAATAATTTCCTCACCACTAGACAGTTTTAGAATCTTTGTAATCTTCTCATCTGTCATTTCATTTTTATCCTTTGTATTTGATAGTTGAATTGTTCTTCATTGTATATATTTATTCGTTCTAAAAAGTGATTAATAGTGAAGTTCTTCTTAGACTTATATGTAAAGTCATCTGCTATATCGAAGAGGGTAGCGGTATCTTTACTTTCACTCCTACGCAGTCCACGGCCAATCGATTGCAAGGCACGAACTCTGGATTTACTTGGACTTGCGAACACGATGTTATGAAGATTACGAATATTGATACCAGTACTAAAGGTGCCATAGGAGGCAATGATAATTGCGTCTTTCTCTTTTTCTGTAATTGCACGAATATCTTCTCTTGTTTGTGTGTCCGTTCCACCATATACAAAGAACACTTTCCTGTCTGTCTCTGTACTAATTATATCATGTAAAACTTTGCCATGTTTCTCTACATACTGAAACAAGACTAGTGTATTACTTTTCAGTCTCAATGTCAAGTCACGAATAAACTCGTTACGAGCAGTGTGGGAAACTATATAATCCATCTCATCCTGATAATTCATTCCTTTAACTAGTTTACACTCAGCTTCTGGATATGTCAAGACTAATGCTTTGATGTTGAAATCCGATAGTGTTTTTTCGTCAATCAACTTTTTAGTAGTTACAACTTTATTTAGTGTACCAAATAACCCCTCTAGTACCAACCTATGTGTCTGCATACCATCCAGCGTTCCTGTAAGTCCAAAGCGGTACTTGCATTGATGCATTTTAGTTAATATAGATGTAAGGGATTTTGCTTTGAATAAATGTGCTTCATCTCCAACAACCATACCAAACTGATTGAAATAACTAGTAGGCATTTTATATAGAGATTGCCATGTTGATATAACAACATCTTTTGTTACATTCTTATCGTGACCACTATATACTTTTTGGATATGTGCCTCTTGCCATCCATAATCAATAAAGTCGGATGCCATCTGTTCTACCAGTGATGTTGTGGGAACAAGTATAAGTATCTTATCATTCAATTCATCTATAAGACGTAAAGTATAATATCTTACTAAGATATAGATAATGAGTGATTTGCCCGAAGCAGTAGGACTAAGAAGAAGAGCCCTATGATTTCTAATTGCATACTCCACTGCATCCACTTGATAGTCACGAGGTTTAATAGATTTTCCTCTTGCTCGAATATTAAGTTGTCGTATGAATCCGTCCAAAATGGGTCTATCGATTTGTTTCTCATCTTTCAGTTCCTCACTTATTTCATATGGTTCATCGTAATCTTTCAACCATTTTTCTAGATAGGGCAATAACCCCATGTATAGTTCTCCATTTGCTGGAGAATACAATCGAATTTTTCCATCCCAAATACGATTACGATATGCAGGCATAAACCTAGCGCCTGGCACTTCAAATGTAAAGAAGTCTGATAATGCTCGAGCGGTAGAAGGTTCTGCGTCTACTGTCAAGTAGACCTCATTCTTTTTAGTGACCTTAGATTTCACCACTCTCAAACTTTCTCCATGCAATTGCGTTTTTAATATTCCATTGTCTGTCAGATATATTCTTCATGTACCTCTCGCAAGTATCCACACACATTTCATAGTATTCTACAAGTGCTTGTTGTTTTGCTAAGTCTTCATCTGCATCAAGATAAATGTGCAAGTCTGCTTTGAGGATTTTATAATCGAAAGGGTTATCTCTATATACTTGAGGGTCTGACTTCCCTGTAAAGTATTCCCACTTGTCAAGTTTCAGACGCTTGAGGTCTTTCTTCTTTGTAATAAGAAGTCCCTTGAAGTGGTTTAGATATGTTAGATATTTTTGATGTAGTGCAGCGTTTCTGGTTGATTCAGACGCAAGTTCTAGGTCATCAATCTTTAGGTCTTTTTCGGCAATTGCCTGTAGTTCTTCTAGTGTCATTATGTATTCACATCCTAATAATAAAATTGAGCAGAGTGGGTTGTAACTTGCGTTACTAGATTATTCCAACTTGGGAATTCAGAAAAAGATTGTTCAAGTCAACCATCTTCTGCTCATAGTTATTTATAAAACTTCAAATTCGTATAAATCGTATTTGAAGGTTACACTTGCTGTTATTTGTTCTGTGTCCGTAGACTGAGAGTTAAACGAAAGTGCAGATAAACTCTTTGGGTGACAATTTCTAAAGTTACATCTAAGAATAGGATTGTTCTTGTTAGACAATATAGTCATAGTTGCATCACTTGTCAATAGGGAAGTTGTATTATTTTCCCCAGCAGCAGTACCAGTATTTTCTGATAATGCAGTTGTAAACTGTGGTCTTTGTTCTGGGAATCCAATCCCTGTCATCCACTCGTGAATTTCCCTGTAGTTTGATAAATCTTCATTTACTAGAAACTCTACTGTGAGGTCTTCAAAATCTAGAGTGTCACCAATCATTGCAATTGATTTGAATGGAGTATTAATATCTGCGTCCCCTGTAAATGATATGCCAGGGATATTTGCAGTAGTAGTAAAGTACTCTACATTAGGAATCTTCAGTAGACTAAACTTGAACTGAGTAGTTCTTGCAAAGTCTATATTTGTTGGTTGTCTTGTGAGTGGATTTATTGCTACCATAGTATTCTTCCTTTATACTATTTATAACGAAAAAAAGGGACACCGAAGTGTCCCTTTCTAAATTCAATGAGAATTTATTACTACATGATGTTAGTAACTTGTACTCTTCTGTAGTATACGTTGTCGTTAGCAGTAAGAGCACCACTTCTGACAGTTGCACCACCAGCAAATGGGTTTGCAGTAAGACCATAACGAGTCTTGAAACCGATTTTAGGTTGGAATGTGTTCTCACCAACTGCACGAACCATTTGCAATGGAACGTATGGGCAGTAGAAAAGACCAGCATCGTATGGTGATGTACCCTTATATCCAACAGTGTAATACTGTTTTGCAGCTTGGTTTGCTGAATATGGGTCAATGTACACCTTGAAGCGTCCGTTAAGAACACCAGCAAAAGTATTACCAGCATCGTCAACATTCAAGTTGTTGTTAAGAGCAGGAGTGTAATCAAGTACACCTGCCATTTGAAGTGCAGAAGCAACATCAGATGAACAGATAATTACATTACCTTTACCTCTACGAGTTTCTTGAGCGATTGCGTTTGCATCTCTTTCAAGTTGGAACATAAGTCCTTTGAACTTCTCAACTGACCAACGACCATTTGAGTCAACATCCATATCAAAGATACCTGATGTTGCAGTATCAACCTGAGCACCTGGCTTTGCAGTTACATAGATTGTTCTGATAAGTTCTCTGTTAATCTCATTCAAGATTTCAGAAGAAAGGATATTTGCAAGTTCTGTCTCAGCATCCAAACCGTGGATTGCCTTAAGGTCTTGTGCAAGTTCCATTGTGTACTCTGCCTTAAGAGCACGAGACTTTGCTTCTACTGAGTTCTTTTCGATTGAGAATGACATCTCAGCGAAAGAGTTAGATGCAGAGTCACCAAGTGCTTCTGCAGCAGCAGTAGTCATACCAGTACCACCAGTATATGTTCCTGGCGAACCATCGTTAAGAACAGCAGGGTTTGTACCAGCTTGTGTACCAGCACCTGAGAAATCTGAGTCTGCTTCTGCATACTGATTCTCTGCACCAGCTTGGTTAGTGTATCTTGAACGCATTGCGAAGATAAGACCAGTTGGCCCTGTCATTGGTTGTACACCAGCGACATCGTATGCAATCAAGTTTGGCATAGCACGTCTGACAAGTGAAATCAAAATTGGATCCCAGTTATCTACGGCACTGCCGGTTGCGTTAGTTGGAGCAGCTTCTCCGAGGAAACCTTTGTCCTCTTTAAGTGCTTTTTCTTGGTTTTCTAGGATAACAGTAGTTACAGCCTTACGATATGAATCAGCAATTTCTGGAAGGTCATTGTGTTCAAGGACTGGTTGCCACTTTTCCTGTAAATGTTCTGTTTGAAACATTTGTATTTCTCCTTATTGAGTTTTCTAATAATATTTATAAAAAACGATTATTTAACCGTTATTTTGCACGCTTTACATTTTTACTAATCGCACTCATATAAGCACTCATAGCACCAGTTGTATCGAAGGATTCACCAGCATCTTCTGATGGAGTATCCACTGATTCAGCGACAGTTGTTGCTTTCGGAAAATAACTTTCCTTCAGCGTGTCAAGTTTACCTCTGAAGGCATCTTCATCTGTAAAATCAACATCTTCTGCAAGAGACTTAAACTTTTCGACTTCAGTGTCAGCCAAGTCCGAAGCAACCTCTGCAAATACTGATTCCCTTACCAATACATCTTTTTCACTTTTCAGTGAAGCAGACTTCTCGATTTGTTCATTCAGTTTGGCTTCTAGTTCTTCAATCTTTGTAGATTGAGTTCCCAGAATATCGTACTTCTCATCTGGAACATCGATATAATGTTCAGTGAAAAGGTTTTTCAATCCAGAAATGAAGTCTTCTGCAATCTCACCTTTAAGGCCTCTTTCGATTGCGATTTCATTTTCTTTCATCCATTCTTCTACAACATAGTTCATATATGCATCAACTTTTTCAGTCAATTCAGTATGAATTCTGTTTGTTTCTTCAGCAACTTCTTGCACTTTTGCTTCTTCAATTCTTTCAACTTCTGAACGAAGTTTAGACTTGACAGCAGCTTCAAAGATGGTCGATGCCTTTTCTTTGAACTCTTCAGATAGTTCTTCACCATCTGTAAGTGCAGTCACATCTTCTGATACGTCAACTGATGCAAGACGGTCATCAAGAGTAGATTCGTCAACTGACTCCTCTTTCTTTTCTTCCTCATCTTTTGTCATCATCTTGTCGTAAGATGCTTTCAAATCTGTCGCTTTCATTTTTTCCATTTCGGAATACATTGCAGCGAGCATATCTGCTTTCTTCATTTTGCCTTCAACGATTTCTTCTGCATCGTCATCAGCGAGTTCAGCTTCTTCTTTGGTTGCATTAGGTTTTGGTTCTGCAGCTTTAGAAACTTTTGCAGCAGCTTTCTTACCAATACTTTCGCCTGACTCTGGTTTATCCACAGCCTTGCCCAAATCTTCAACGTCACCCTCTTGCTTGTCCATTGTTTCGGCTTTAGCGGCACCATCAGTTGGTTGCTTTGCTTCTTCAAGCTCTGCACTGACTTCTGCTTCCAATTCCTCAATGGTTTTGTCTAGTTCTGACATGGGTTTCTCCTTGAGTTTTGTTTTCTCAACATATTTATAATGATTAAATTTTTGACAAGAATTTTGCGAAGGCAAGAGCGGAAACATTACTTTGTTTGCGTCTTACATTCTCATTAATCTCATCCCTGATTTCGGCAACATCAACTTCTTTCAGTATTCCGTTGTTCCAAATCCATTCTTTACCTTCCATAATCCCTTCAACAAAGGCTTGAGGTGCAGATGGGTCTGCAACAATATCTGCCGCAGTGGCAAGATAAAAATCATCTTTCACATAATTAGCACCACTCTTAGATTCGATAGACCCCATGCCTCTTGAAGAGACACCAAGTTTTCCACCATCCTTGATTAGTGCTTTCGCAATTTCCCCCATTGGAGTTGAGAGCAGTTTCGCCTCACCAATAAAGTTCTTTCCATCAGCTTCCAGTTTTGTAATCATATGCGATACCCTGTCAAGATTGACAGTGGGGCCTTCTGGATGACCCAGTTCCCCAAACGCACGACCTTCAGCAACAAATTCTTTATTATAACGAGCGACTTCTTTTTGAAGTACGCCCATAGGGTAGACACGACCATTACGGTTTTTCATGTCTGCCTGCATGAAGATTCCACGAATCTTCATATCCTTACCACCGTCCTCTTTGGCTTCGGTGATGTATTCTACTTCTTGTATCTGTTCTGCAATAAGTTTCATTTTTCTAGAACCCCGCTGATACTATTGGGGTGATTTTGAAATCTGTTGCACCACGAAATCCGACACCAATATCTGTATGGATAATCATACCAGCGTTTGCATTAATTCTAACTGAACCAGTATCACCATCGTCTGCAGCGTTTCTAATTGTTACCGCTGCAAGTGAACCAGCATTGAATACATAATGTGCAGTATGAGATTTTCCTCTAGTTGCGTTAGTAGCAAGTGCTTCTTCTGCTCCGATTATTTTCATGTTATTCTTCCTAAATTGACAATAGTTCTTTTTCAAAATAGTCCATAAGTGCCTTATTCGGAACTTTGAACTTCTTAGAAACACTATTTATTGTTTTATCAAAAGTATTTAGGAAATCTGAAGGTTTAGCATCCATTTCCTTGAAAATTGCGTCAATAGCATCCTTCATCTTAGGAGACAACTTCTTGTACTCCTTAGATTTCTTATGCTCATCTTTCTCTGGTAAGTTCTGTTTGAACTCTGAGAGAGTTTTACTCACTATCTTCTACCTCTGGGATATGATGTGTAACGAATGTTTTCGCAACATCTTGTCTTTTAGTTTCCAGTGCGTCACCCACCTTCATTGCAAGTGCATTATTGAAATGTGTTTCTGCGGCAAGGTTATCACCAGACGCAATTGAACTTACGAAGTCTTTTACGTTTTCCATTATTTGTCTCCTAATTCTGGATTATTAGTAGCGAACATTCCATCATCTTCTGGAGCGCCCATCTCACTACCACTTTCATCTTTAATTTGTTTATCGATTTCTTCAATCTCTTCATCAGTCATTCTTAGTACATTCTTCTTCACATATTCTTTAGAGAAATATGTACCAACATAACTTTCAATCTGACCAAGAATGTCAACACGATTCTGTAGAATTTCTGCATTCTTCAGTTCTGTGAAGTGTCCGTCTTGCATAAAGTTAAACTGCAAGAGTTCCTTAATCATCGGCCATTCGTCTTCTGCGATTACACCTTTAAGGATAAGTTGTGTACGAAGCATATCTAAGAATAGTAGAGTAAACTTCTTACGAATTTTCTGTACAAACTTAGTAAACTTCAACTCATCTCTTGTGATGTTATCAGAACGTCCAATAGAAAACTGTGATTCTGATTCCAATCTTGAGATAGGAACATTCAATGAACGATACAGTTTGTTCTGGAAGTATTTGATATCATCAATCTCACCAAGGTTTGAACCGCCTGGCAAAGTTGTAATCTCTGTACCTCTACCACCTTCTCTACGAGGCAACCAGAAGTCTTCCAACATAGACATATGATTTCTATCATCACGAATTTCACCAGTTCGTGCATCATACACCAACTTGTTTCGATAACGATTCATTACGTCTTTGAGGTAAGCCTCTGCTTTGACTTTAGGTAAGTTACCAACGTCAATGTAGAAGATACGTCTTTCAGGCGCACGAGAGATACGATAGATAACCAACGCATCCTCAATCATACGCAACTGATTGACAGGTTTAATTGCTTTATTGAGATATGAAAGGACTGTACCTTTATGCATATCTACAAGTCCTGAAGGACAATAAGTTATTGAATCGGCAGTAATACGAATACCAGAAGATGTTCCTGTATTCTGTTCCCAACCTTTGTCGTTATAGAGATAGAAGTCCTCAACGCCTTTGACCATTTCCATGCCCAATTTACCGTCTTGTTCTTTTCTTGTCTCTCTAACCTTTTTAATCTTACGAGGGTCAATGTAACGAACCTCTTTAATTCCCTTACGAGGAGACTTGGTATCAATAATCTTATGATAATAGATACGTCCATCTACATACCAGCGTCTAAAAATGTCATGTCCTTTTGAATCAAAGTCAAGCAAACGCAAAACTTCATCAAACTCTTCACGAATTTTAGATTTGATTTTTGGGGAAAGGTCTAGTCTATCAAGACTAAGTGCCACCGATTGTCCTCTTTCATCGGAGACAATAGATTCGTTTGCAATATCTTCAATAGCACTATCACACTCTGGTTGTTGTGCAATATCACGATATCGTCTAATTAAATCTATTTCATTTCTGTCACGCCCATCCATATCAAGAATGGATGCATAATGTCCACCGCCCGATACTACGTCAAGGGTGCCGTCATCAGTAGAGGGAGCAGTGAATCCATCACTACTCCCACCCTGATTTGCTTTTGTGATTCTGAAACCAAAAAGTTCAGCCATAATAATAGTTCTCCTAATTTTACCTAACTATTTAGTAGGTTTGTAAAACTAGTTTAGACAGTAATTTCAAAGTCAATATAACGCCAAGTAATATCAAATGTTTCAATATCACTTACTGTGTCATATGACAGTTCAACTGGGCCGAGAATTGTTGGCCAACAAGACTTCAATTTGTATTCTCTGAGAATTCTATTATCTCTGTCTAATTGTGTAACAACACAATCAGCACTGTATTCTCTAAGGTCATTAAGTCCTGTATTGGTTTCTAGATTATTGATATTGTTCATCCATGCTTCGATTTGTTTTCTAATATGGAAGTCCGTATCGTTAATCACTGTGGTAGACCATGTTTCAAAAGTCCTGTCACCAGCAAGGAAAAGTTGTCTTCCTCTAAAGTTTACAGGAATTTCTGTAATAGTCTGCCCTGGCAACTGTGTAGTCTTTACCAAGAACTGAGTTTTTTGGTCAAATACTGCACCAGCAGCATTACCAAAAGTAACCATGTATTGGTTTGCTCTTGCACCACCACCAGAGATATTCGCCTTAAATCTATCTATACTACTCATAATTAACCTCCTACCTCACTAAACTCAACACCAGTTCTTACGGCGATAAAGTTCAGTGTTATGAAATTGATTGAACGAGCAGGTTTGATAAAGATATCACCAACAAACTCATTTCTATCGATAACTTCACCAGTATTATTGGTGCCGTCACAAACTACTGAGAAGTCTGTAATACCTCTTCTACCTTGAACATCTCTAAGGAAAGGTTCTACCAAGTTCTTAAATTGTGCCTGTGTAAATGCATCGTTGAATTCAAACAGTTGGAACTTAGCAGCGGTTGCAATTGCTTTCTCAAGAACAAGGAACAATCTACGAACATTAATTCTGTCGAATGCACTAGGTCTTGTAAGAGCAGTTTTGTCACCGAAAAGTACAGTACCTTGACCTGGCTGTGTAATAACTGGGTTAATACGAGCAGGGTAGATAATATCTCTTTCCGCCTTAGTTGGGTTGTAAGCAAGTTTAACTGCACCACGAACCTGTCCTCTGTTATAACCAGCAGGAGAGAACCATGCGTCAGCAACAGTGTCAGTGTTTGCACAAAGACCAGCAACATCACCATTCAGAGGAACGTAACGATATACATCTGAATACTTGTCGTACATATACTTGTAACCACTGTCAAAAGATACATAAGATGAACTTGCAAGTCCATCAAAGAAATTTTTAACATTAGTTGTCTGTGCAGCACCAGTTGTTACACCAACAACATCTGCCCTACGAGGGGAGATGAAACCGATACAATCTTTACGACTTTCACAGAAGTCAATAATCATTGTAGCGTGTGTTACACCACTTGTACCAGCAGGACAAGTTCCTGCCATAATAAGGTTTACGTCAACAACAGCAGGGTCTTTCAACTTATCATATGCAAGTTCCAACTCACCAATAGAAGGTGCAGCGTCTACACCACCAGTTAGTGCATCGTCAATAATACCAGCATCACCAGCAGTAGAAGCGTATGCATTACCAGCAGCAAGGTCAGCACCAGCGTTTGTTAATGTACCGTCATGGTCTAACCAACGAACATAAGATGAACCTACGTTCACTACGTTTGCATAAAAGTTTGAACCACCTTGTACAGTCTTTGCACTTCCAGCCTGAGATACAAATGGATATGTTTCAAGAACAGCGTTTGTTCTCTGACCAGCAACATCTGAATCAAATCCAGTGATACCAGAAGTTTTGTCATGTACAACAATGTGCATCTCATCAGAAGTGATACCTTTTGATGTTGCGTATGTTGATGTGCCTGGAGCAGAATCAAACAAGTCATAGAATTTCCAACGTCTACGAATAAACGTGTTATCTGGAATGATTGCTTGTACACCAGCACCATTTACGTCATCCAACAACCTAACTGTTAGGTTATGTGTAGAGATTGAAGTAATTTCATATTGATTACCTTCATCACCAGCAAGATGAGTAAATAGAGTTGCATCAGATGATGCGTCAGCAGATGAGAATGATATAATATCACCCACACTAAATGCTGTTCCAGCGTCAACTCCGATTACTGTTGAACCAGCAGCATCTTCACCAGTTGTCTGGTTAGAAGAAGGAAGGTTCTGTTCAAATGCAGTTGCGTTTGCACAAATAGAAACTGCAAGAGCATTTCCTTCTGTGCCTGGGAATTTTGCACCCCAGTTGCCTACTGATGCTTGTCCACCAGCATAGTTATTTTCATAATCTGTGTCGTTATTAATCTTCAATCCGGCGCCGTTTGCAGTTGCGTTTTTAGCAGACGAAGCGTCTGTTCTAACAACTCTTAGAGCGTTTCCGTATTGAAGGAAGTTAGCGGCAGTAAACCAAGTCTCATAATTTGTTGAGTTAGGTTTACCAAAGATTGACACTAGTTCTTCCTCTGAACCGATTGGAACTATTTGACTGACAGGGCCCTTTGAGAACCCCCCAGCAATAGCACCAATTGAACTGGCTACAGCAGGAACAACATTGGTCAAATCAATCTCTTTGACGAGAACGCCAGGTGATACTTGAAATGCCATCTTTATCTCCTTAAAAGAATTTCATTACTAATAGGTTTGTGTTTCCTCAAACTTACGAATATATTTATAAGAAACCTTTTCTTCACTATACTTTTTATAGGTTTCCAAACATATAAATAAATGTATGTCTGAATTCTATCAAAAGTACAAAGAAACAATCAAAAAGGTTTCACAACGCAATTACAGAGCCCGAAAGATATGGGTCAACGAATATCTAGGAGAAAAGTCCTGTGAATATTGTGGTGAGTCTGAAACTGCGTGTCTCCAATTTTACCCCCATGAGGGCAAAGTTCGTACTTTAACTAAAAGAAAAGGATTAAACGAAGAATCTAGGAAAGAAGTCTTACAATTAATCAACGAATCTAAAGTTGTTTGTGCAAATTGTTATCTAAAACTAGAAAACGATATTACTGATATTATGTAGGGATTTTAAGTTCTCTACCAGTTAGAATCGTATGAGCGTACTACTGGACTCCATCTCTGTCCATACTCATCTATAACAGTTTCTCCATGTGGGTCATCTATACCATTGTCCATAAACCCAAACGGTGCCATATCCTGTTCTAGTTGTCCTTGTTGTTCTGCATACATTCTTGCACGAATGTCATCATCAGTCAACTCTTTGAAATAGGTCTGTTGAACCAACCATCCAAATAATACACAACACATTGCAAGGTCATCACAGTGACCCTCTTCTGCTTCATACGATTGTCCTTTAAGAATAAACGTACTCCACTCATTGATTAGATTGTAATCATTGATGATTAACTTGTCTGTTTCAATAATCTGTTTGATATTAGAACAACCCATCTTCTTTACTGCTTTAGTGGTTCTAACACCTAGTTGTGCCTTCCCTCCAGAGAAACCACCCCCTACAACCTGTCCTGCCCGTCCTCTCATGGACGCCATGATAAGATTCTCGTACTCTAGGTCAAACTGTAAAGCAGATGCAACCTGTTCACCAATATCGTTTACCTCAACCATTACATATGCTTGATTGTATGCTTTCGCAACATCATGTATGATATTAGGGAACAGCATAGGTTTAATTTCGTTGTCACGATATTTTGCAACTATCCTATAGGGTACAGTAGAAACATCGAACACAATGAACGCTGAGTAGTCGTTATTCGTACCTCTGGATACGTCTGCTATCATAACATATGTATTCTGTGGTTTAGGTCTTTCATACATATCCAATCCAGCATTTGACTCGATTGGGTTTTGGAAAGCCATAGTCTTAATCTTGGATGGGTGAATAAGTGTATTAGATGAACCTAAGAACTCACACTCAAATTCTCTTTGGAACTGTTCTTCTGAAGTGTTTGCAATTGTCTCTTCACGCCACTTATCATCTCTGCCTGGCACTTCACTCCAGTGTACGTCAATAATATTATATGAGTTACGTTTATTCTCTGCGTCTGTCCACAGTTTATAGAACAGGTTCATACCGTTAGGTGTAGAAACAATAATCACCTTAGTAGACTTACCAGATGAAATTGTAGGATACACAGAACTGAAGAAGTCTGATGCTACGTTTGTTGGAACGAATGCAAATTCGTCTAGGAATATCATGTTGAATGAACCACCACGAACTGCACTAGAGGATGTAGAAGATGCAACAATCTTAGAACCGTTCTCTAGTTCTAGTGAACCTTTGTTCCAAGACATAACTCCCTGTTGTAACCACTTAGGAAGATTCTCATATGCAAGTTGTAGTCTACCAAGAATGTCTCGTGCAGTCGATGCTTTGTTGGCAAGGATTGCAACATTCATACTTGGATTGAATAGAACGTAATGCAGAATGTAAGAAACCATAGTCGTGGACTTACCAGACTGTCTCGGCATTCTACATATAGTGAAACGATTGGAATGAATAGTTCCTACCATATCCTTTTGGAA
>UEXM01001045.1_pt1 | contig 25501 bp, 8 predicted proteins | sample 1796661 | NCBI WGS metagenome assembly UEXM01 (sample SAMEA4772469, study PRJEB27181) | metagenome | reverse complement strand
CCATCAACAGTATCTCTGCTTTAGATACTGTAGCTAGAACCATCACAGCAGTTTGTGATGCAACATCAGAACACACCTTACTCATTAAACAGAATACAACAGGCTATGCCGGCAATACTTCAATTGATGTATCTGGTGTAACCGGCTTAACTATTGACGGGTCAACGTCTGGTTTTACTGGCGGCTCCGGTGCATGGGCCACTGTCGGTGGTGATTTTGTGACCGCTGACAATTCCGGTATGGATTTTGTCGATGTCTCGTTCCCTGACGGAGACGAGGACATAAAGGTCGATATAACCTCGATTGTCGAAGGTTGGATCACAACCGGAAATTCAAATTATGGCTTGATGCTTAAACTAACCTCATCACAAGAAGCTTACTTTTCTTCTGCCACCTCCGCAACAGGATCTCAGAATACCAGCGGAGCCAAGCGCTCCTATTATACCAAGAAGTTCTTTGCCCGAGACACTGAATATTATTTCAAAAGACCGACCATCGAAGCTCGGTGGAATGATTCAGTCAAAGACGATAGAGGTAACATCTATCTCTCTAGCTCCTTAGCACCTCAAGCAGACAACCTTAACACCATTTATCTATACAATTACATCCGGGGTTCCCTCGCCGATATCAAAGGCAGTGACAGTGAACTACCCAATGTTAAGTTTTACTATTCCTCCGGCTCAGTGCCCGAGGGTATGCCAAGAACCTTTATTGAAAGCAATGCTTCGAAGACCAGCAATAATGCAACCAGAGTCTCGAAGGGTCTCTACAGCATCTCTTTTGCAATCAACGAAAACCAATTCCCCGAAGGTTATCCATATCTTGTCGATGTGTGGTCACATGAAGCTACCGAGATCCACACCGGTTCTGCAATGCTTCCAAAATCATTTGGATTCTCAAATACAAATCCAAATTCCCAATATGTTCTCGCAATATCAAACATGCGAAAGTACTATAACAGTGACGAAACTGCAAGGTTTCGAGTATCAATTCGCTCAAAGGATTGGTCACCCACTGTCCACACGATAGCCTCAAACAATGTTGAATTAGCCATAGTTCCGAGTGCTTCCTATGAAATTTTTAGAGTTATTGATGAAGAGATCGTCATTCCATATGGAACCGGTTCAACAGCACACACTATGTTGTCACATGATGTGTCCGGAAATTACTTTGATCTTGATATGGGCAACTTAGAGCCGGGTTATTCCTATGGCCTTAGAGTATCGATATACGAAGATTCAATCGGCTCATATCGAGAGCAGCCCTACACATTCAAGTTCAGAGTGAGAAAAGATGAGTATTAAAGATTTATTTAACAAGAAGTCGATAACTTTTGATAGTATTGCCTCGGCATCCGTAGATGCTGAATCATCTGCAAATATCTCGGCTTCATCAGAAGAAAACCAAACCTTTCTGCCGGTTATCGACTTTTCAACTGCATCTAACTTTGTAAAGTACGGTTCCGCCGAGCTTTATTACGAAAATTCAATTAAGAGGATCTATCAACAGTATCCCTATGACGGCTCTCTAGCCGAGAAGACGCAATTTCAATTATCTTCTTCTGCGCTTGATCGATGGATGTACAACTACAAGTATCCAAAAACTACTGGATACGCACTGTTAGGAGAGAATTTTGGTTCTTCATTGGGATCTGCGGTTGGAAACAGCACCCAAGCAGAGCCAAACTATGAAGGATACGGTAATCTTGAGTATATCAAGATCGCTGGAGGGATTCACACAGCATCAGCCGGAATGATCGGTACGCCATTGACAAACACTTTCGATGATTCGGTGGTGTATCACACAGCATCAAATAGAACTACGTCACTAAGAACAAACTTGGTTTCTGGCTCCACAATCGAATTCTGGCTAAGAAAGCCACAAGTTATCTCAAGCACCGGAAATGAGGTTATATTTGACCTTTGGAATGGCGAAGCTTCAAGCTCTGCTGAATATGGCCGAATGACAGTTGAATATCGCACTGTCGCTGGTTCAAGTAAACGCTTTACTGTAACTTTGTACTCTGGCTCTGCCGGGTTCACCAGAAAAGAAATAGGGGTTGCAACCTCTTCTCCATTGCAAGCCGACTGGGCACACTATGCCATCAGTTTTCAATCTGAGTCATCAGGTGTCCGCACCAGACTGTATACAAACGGTGAGGAGACCAGTAATGATCTCCTAGGCTCTGCTGGAGTTGATGAGATTGGCAAGAAAATAAACGCACACATTGGATCTTTGATAGCAAATCCACACGGAAACCCTTATCATGACTCCAGCAACACAGCCTATCTAGGTTATGGTCGACTAACAGGATCAATAGATGAATTCCGCTTTTGGAAGACTCGTCGAACCTCTGAAGAGATCAAGAAGAACTATTGGCATCCAATGGGCGGAGGACAGAATAAAAAACATCCTGATGAACAAATGAGAGACCTTGGGATTTATTTTAAATTCAATGAAGGGATCACTACCGTCGCAGCCACAGATGCTACTGTATTAGACTACTCTGGTCGCATAGCCAACGGTGATTGGACAGGATACCACGCCAATAGTCGTAACACTGGCTCCGCCATGGTCTCAGCTTCTGTTTTAACAACAGAGCCACCCGATCCAATTATTTATTCAACACATCCTGACGTAACAGCTTTGACAACAGAGATGCAAACCTCTGGCTCGCTACATGACAGAGTTAGTGGTAGCTTCTTATACGAAACAGTCCCATCGTGGATACGAGAAGAGGACGTTAACGGAAACACCAAAGCAATTTTCCAAATCATGTCAAGTTATTTTGACACTCTGTATTCTCAAATTTCTGAGCTTAATAAACTCCAAGATAAAAAATACTTTAATGTTGACAATCCAACTTACGAAGTTCGACCAACAGAATTCGCAAAGAGAATGCTCGAAGGTCGAGGGTTGATGGTTCCCGAGTTGTTCCCGAATGCCTCCGTGATGGAATATTTCATGCAGCGCGATGCAAATAATTTAAAGTTCGACGAAAACCTCAACGATATTAAGAACCTCATATATCAAAACATCTATAACAATTTGGAGCATATTTTCAAATCAAAGGGTACTCATGAGAGTTACCGGAACTTGTTGAGATGCTTTGGTATTGATGATGAAATTCTTAAACTAAACATGTACACCGACAAGGGCACTCATTATCTCCGAGATAATGTTCGTCACACTTCGGTCAAGAAGAAATACATAAACTTTAATAGTACAGACAAGTTTGACGCTACCGTTTACCAAACAGCATCAACTTCCGGCGGCAAAACCTTTATAAGCGGATCAAAGACAGATTATTACGAACAATACTCTGCATTTACATACGAAATAGACATGATTGCTCCGCACAAGATAAAGCCCGGACAATCCGGTCACTTCTTAACCCCCTTCACAACAGCATCCGTCTTTGGTCAACACACAGCCATCGACGACCAAGCTGACTACACATGGCACGGAACAGATAGTTCTGAATTTCGAGTTTATTTGATTCGAGACGAATTGAACTCTGATAATGCCTATTTTATGTTAACAAGTTCAGTTCTCGCTGTAAAGCTAACAAGTTCCGTTTATTATAAGATTTATGACAATGAACGTTGGAACTTGGCTGTAAGAATGAAGCCAAACCACTTTCCAATTGACGGCGGAGTCGATACTTCATCTGCTCCAACATATCAAATAGAATTTTATGGTGTCAATCATACGACTGATAATGTCAGAAATGAGTTCGATCTTAGTGCTAGTGTCAGCAACGCACTTGGTAAGTCTTTTATGTCTTCTCATAAGCGAGTCTACATGGGCGCTCACAGAACTAACTTTACCGGTGCAGTTGTCGACCAAACAGACATTCAAGCTGGTTCAGCCAGAGTGTGGATGGATTACCTTGATAATGCAACAATTAAGCAACATTCTCTTGACCCATTCAACTACGGAGCGGCCAAGGCCGCTAACTCAAACTCAACAATGTTTACTGTCGAATTAAGCGGAACCCATATTCCTAGATATGATTCACTGGCTTTGCATTGGCAACTGGACACTTTGACAAGCTCAACTGCTGCCGGTTTATTGGAAATAGATGACTTCTCTAGCGGTTCTTCTGGCGATATCTACGGATGGGTAGACAATATTATAAATGAAAAACATCCTGCTCGCGGGCAATTCTTTCCCAACTCATCAATAACTCCAATCTCTAACGAGTTTGTGTTTGCTAGCAGAAAGCAGTTACCCGAAGTATCCGTGTCATACGATAGAATTTTCATCAAAGGTGATGAAGAAAAATACTTTATTGAAGATGATGATGTTAGTGACAACTTTTATTCCCTTGAGAAGAGTTTCTATGGTAACGTGTCTGAAGAAATAATGGATACGTTCTCAACTGTTGCAGAACTATCGAATCTCATGGGTAAGTATCAAGATCGATACAAGAGAAACTATAGCAGAATGGATCATTTTAAGCGATTATTCTTTGAACGAGTTGACGGCGATCTGGACTTTGACCAATTTACTTCATATTTCAAATGGATTGACTCATCAATTTCAATGATTGTTCGCCAATTGGTACCACTATCTGCTCGAATTTCACCTGAAGTTTCCAACATGGTCGAAGACCATATATTGGAGAGAAATAAATATGATAACAAATTTCCTCTCTTGGAACGAGAGTCACAAGATCCTAAATTTGGTAGAATCAAAGCAATCAACGAATTGAGTTATAACTGGAAGTTCGGCCATGCGCCAATTGAGACGTTAGTGTCAGAAGAGCCTTCTTCAATATTTATAGAAAATGTGAGCAATACTTCAAATTTTGCTGAATATTTGCTAACACCCAGTGTCAGTTTGGGAATCGGCACTGATCCTAAAGTGTTTACACCAACTGATTTTACTATTTCTATGTGGCTCAATCCAAGCTCTACAGCCACCACCACCTCCAGAAAGGTGTTCGGTTTATCTCCTATTTCACTTCGAAGCCCGGTTCATATTTCGATAGATTCGAGCAATAAGTTGTCATTTGGGACAGTTTATAGTGGCGAGATGATAACTTGGACTGTTGACGATGCAAGTAAATTACCTGAAGACGAATGGACCCATGTGGTTGTTGTTTTTAATGGCTCTGCTAGTAACAGTGCGCAATCTGATTCTTCGGCCATCTTTTATATAAATGGCTCGGCTTACTCTGGAACAGTTAATAGAACGTCTAGTTCCGGGGCTTTTCCAACAGGAAACCCAGACGCATATGACTACACAGGTCAAACTTTTTATGGATGGGTGCTTGGTTTAGGCCAAGATGGCTCCCTTTCCTCATTTACGGGAAAAGTTGATGACCTTGCTATTTGGAAAACCCTTCTTAGTTCTTCTGAGGTCACTACAAGCTACAATAGTGGCGGCCCATATGATCTGAAGACCATACAAGCATCCCATGTCGTTGCTTGGTGGAGAATGGGAGACAGTCCCTTTGATACTGAACCTCCACAATTGTCGGTTCATAATGAAGTTAACCCTAATCACCCTTTGCAACAAATAGGAACTGCCGGTGATATTAGCTTTCAAACCGGAGGTTCTAATGTATATAGTTCCACCTCACTTGCAACCTCAGACCCAACGTTTAGTAAGAAACACAGTTTGTGGTGGGATGAACGAGCCCTTCGCGATTATGATGTTACAACTGGTGTTTCTGCCATCGACACACAAAGGGAAAAGATAAGAAAACTAAGTACATTTGAGGCATCGTCCTCATCTCCTAATTTTGCAAAAACAGACAATACAATATATGATGGTTCTGCATACGCCCTGAGAAGGTTCTCAAAACCATACAAAATGTTGATCTCTGAACAACAAGTTCTTCACGCTGGAACAAACTACGACAGAAGAAAGAATAGAGACATAATACATAGTTCTGTTCATATTCACGGTGGGTTCTCTAATCTGAATGTTCCTCATAATGTAGTTTTGATTGGAGCAGAAGATAAAGAGGGTTTGGTTCCCGAAGTAGCAAGTGTTGATATAACAAATCCTGATTTAGATTCACTTGGTACATCTATCATAGCAAAAAAGAAAAAGAGAGACTCCAATGCTTTGATTGGTCGAGAATTCGATGACGCAGATAACAAATACGAACAAAACTTGCCGGGTGACATGGTATTGCCATTCAATATATACTCGGCCTCCACAAAGCACCCGAATGGAGCCACAAGAGCCGGCGCATATGAAACCATCGCTTTAAATTACGCTGAAGATACAATCTTTACAAATCTACATTCCGACACTTATGGTAACCAAAACGACATTGGACTCCAAGGTCCCTTTTCGGACACATGGGTCGGAGGCCACCAACACAGACATGTTGAGTTAAATCGGAAAGATACCTCTTTGGTTTCATTTTTGGTCAACCCAAACAATCCTAATCAAACGATTTCTCAAGACCCATCAAATAACTTGACAGACATTCACTCTAGACCCGAAGCGTGGTATATATATCACCAATCAGCCGGTAGACTAGACGACCCATTAGGATATGGTGTCGACCCAGATGGAATCATTGGTGTCGTCGGTCCTGATTATGGCTTTGGCTATCCCTCTTCTATTATGTTATATGCCGCACGTTATCGAGACGAACGAGCCAAGAGGCCAGTTAATATAAGAAATATCAAGACAATCAGACCTCAGTTTGATTCCGATGGAGATTATGTCACAAGTAGCACCGGCGTACACCGCCAGTCACATCCTTATTTCCATTCCGGCTCAAATACAACTCAGATTATGACCGGGTCACAAAAATTAGGAAACTTTTACTCAAATTATGAAGTCGTTCAAACCTCCGGACGATCAGCCAACAACCTTTATCTTAGAAAGGCATTCACTTCCGCAGATATAGACAAACAAGAGTCTCCGTTCATACCCGAAGCCATGCGTAGTACCACCTCCGAGATCTACTCTGGCAGCGCCATATTGCCGGATGCAACTCACTATTCTGCTCTCTATGGTCGGAGACCAACCTCTATCCACAATGACGGTAACATATTTTTAAGAGAACCGAAGTATGTTGGAGAAGGAAGCTCTGATGATGTGAACTATTGTGTTGATTTTGTCAACACACCAGACTCTGGCCTTTCTGTTCGCAGAATGTTTACCAACATGCCTAGTATAATTGGCACCAATCGCTTGCGTAATTTTTGCCTATCAATGTGGTTTAACTTATCTGGCACACCCAACTTAGGGTCCAATGAATATGCCATTTTAGCCCAGATTGGCCAACACCCTGGCAATATAAATTATTCCTATGAGCTTCATTTGGTGCGTGTGAAGTCCGGCCCATATGCATTTAGAGTGGTCATCGGCGGAACAACCCAGATGGGTGTATATATAACAGACACTTCATCTTCTGCTTTAGAAATAGACGATTGGACTCACGTTGTTGTTGAATTTGTAAGTTCAAAATTATCAGGTTCAGATATCCCAGTTCGCGTTTTAGTGGCCGGACAAGAATTAGCTCTCACAACAGTGTCGGAAGTAAATGGTTGGAACCCACCAGAAACGGGCACAACAAGATTTTGCTTGTCTGAAAACACCACCAGAAAGCTTAATATGTCATCTTATAGTTTTTCAACTTTTGCCAGATTTAAGGGCTACCTATCCGACTGCTTTCTGATTAGTCATGCTAACAACTCCACCGGTCTGTCCGAGACACTACTAAAAAGATTTTACAACCGAGGGTTCTTATGCGACCCCACCCTATTGACAGATAGAGAGATTTTATTCTGGTTCGCCATGGGCAGAAACGATGCAGATGTGTTAGAGTCCACCTTAGCCGGCTTTGAGTCATCGCCCACAACAACAGCAACTTACGATGGTACTGCCCTAGAGAACGAAGGTGGCATTAAGATCTACAACTTGATCAACAAAACTGGAAATCATAGTGATATGGTGTTAGATGAACAGCAAGAAAATGCAACTACAACTCAAAATTCCTTCGCCACACCATCTCAAGTGCCAACAGGAAAGCCAATCGTCGCTGACACTAGTGGTTACCACTGGGAATATGCGTTCGATAAGAATCCAAGCTTAAGTGGTTCGAACTCTGATTCTGTGTTTGTTAATCGCTTCTCATCTCCCGGTGGTCCGGAAGTTATGAGTCGTGGTTTCTTAGACGCCGCCGCTGGAGAATACTCTGTATATAATGCTCTGCCATGGAGAAACTTAAGCGTCAAGGGAACAAAGCCAAGATCCACAGACCCGTCTATAGGCACTGCTGTCGGACCTTTCAATGGAGCCCCAAGCCAGACTTATCAAGCTGGTATACATGTTGTCGATCAACATAATGAATTTGATGGTCTATTCGCTAGACTTGCGAGACATTCTGGTAGATACGGAACAGATCCAAAGAAAGTGACAGACAGTCAGATCTTGGCTACAAATATTTCTCCAACCACTTATGAAGAGCGTATAAACATGCCATCATGGCATAAACAACAGAGAAACATAGCTCGAGTTGTCACAACAACTTCAACACTTTCGAATCCAAAATTTAGAGATATATTTGACAACGCTTATGTAAGTACCCCAATCCCAAGATCGGATTTCCAATATTCTTGGGTCACCGCTTCGCTAGCACAAGATTATAGTGTACACAGCGGCCAACAACAAATCTATGGTTATGCTCCGAGATCCGGTGAAATAAAAGCCTCAACAGAGGTGACGGTCAACAGTACAGGCCATTACATCCAGAATCATGAATACAATACTGGATATTATATCGGACAAGTTAATTTGAATTCTTTTTATACCGAGACTTGGACATTTTCCGCATGGATATACCCAGATCTACAGACTCTTGGAGTCGGTGAAAAATCATATTTGTATACAGTTTATCTAAACGATCAGGGCGGAACTAGTTATTACAATGAAATATATCTAGAGAGATTGTCCAACAATAAGGGAAGACTGTGGTTAAAGGTTCCCAACAGAGATGGTGATTATGGAGAGTGGTATTACGATTTAGATAGTTCTTCTCACCACGAATGGACTCACATCTCGATTGCTTTCGATGGTACCGATCCAAGTTGCCCTTCAATGTTTTATATAAATGGAGTAGAAGTGATAGACATAGCACAAGCTGCCTTTACAGGCACACCAATGACAACTCGTAGTACAGATCAAGTTTATGTTTATGATTATGATGGACAGAATAACACTTCCAGTGACAAGAACTTCATTGGTGGATTTGACGAGACGGTATTTCATAATAAGGTTTTGAAGCAAGCTGATATTACAAAGATATACAATTCCGGTAAATCATATGACCATCTTTCAAGAACGGCCCCATCTGGACTCGTAGCGTGGTGGAGATTTGGCGATGAAAGAGACTTTCAAGGCGATACCTACAGCCAACAAGATTCGACTACAGATGGCGGCCGGATTATAGATCGTACTGGTAATGGTTATAGTCTTGAAGTGGAAAATTATTATGGCCAAATGTACACAACGACGGCCATCGGCATCACTTCTTTCGATGAAAAGAAGATTCAATATCGCACAATAATTGAAGCAATCACCTTTCCAAGTGCATCAGAAATAATAGGAGTTTAAAATGGCACAACCAGTAGATTTTGTAGGACTAAATACGTTTATATATGACCCAACAGGTTGGTCTCCTTCTGAACAGTTTTCGCAAAGATCAATTCCCACTCCCAATGAGGAGGTAATGCTTGGCGACAGCGGAGCTAACTTCTATTTTGAGATATTACAGAACCATATTGGTGTCCAATTAAACCAGTCTAATCTTTATTCAATAGAGAATCAAGCGCTGCTCCAACCATTCTGGTACTCCGTAGCGATCAAAAACTCTAGATTTTCCTTACAACTACCAGACCCTCAGACTAACGCCGCTCCATCGACTGATGAAGGTAGGACTAGAGCAACCGCATCTTATTTTACAGCACTTATGTTGCACCGCAACGGTCCTTACGGCTGGCCAACGTGGAAACAAATCCGAGTGTCCGAGAACCCACTAACAAGAAAGCAAAAGAAACATTCAATTATGACATATGTTGAAGAACCGGGAGCAACAATCGAGTTCTCCGGTCCTGATGGTACAATGACCCTACCACAATCTTATTCTGACATTAAAGTGCATAAAGAAAATGCGGTTGTGTCTCGATTTAATCCCATCCGCATTTTGGCATCGTTGGAGGACGAGTTTACATTTTCAAGCGCAATTGTGATTTATGCAACAGTGGGCAATGAAATGGCATTTTTTGACAATTTTCAACCCAATAGATATTTCGCTGTTTCCGAGGACGAAAGCAGGTATTATGAAAATGTTAAAAAACTATACTTAAATGGAAAACTCCAATCCCCTGATTCAGAATTGAAAACATTTGTCAATCTGAGATATTCTGAAACAATATATCCATCTCAAACAAACGTATATAAAAGCCATATTCGATTCCGACCATCCTTTGATTTTACTTGGAGAACAGATATAAAGGCTAGAATGTCACCGGGAACTTCCCAAACAGACGATAAATACTATTCTGCGCAAACTTCCCCATCAATTGATAATGGGTTTGGTTTTAACATTTATTACCAAAATCGATGGACTCTAGATGCCTCATGGAATTTTGATTCATTTTTACCAGAACTTGATTCAAAGTATTTGATTGAGGGTTCCACTGGTAATGGTAAAAAATCTTTTGATGATTATTTGAGACTCGCTGATACCAGAAGATCTCTAGATTCTTCGAGCATATATTTCCCTCCAATAGGTGGCGCTCGAAAGTTTGGATACTCTGATTCTGATCCATACTCCCACAGACAGACTGAATATATAACGAATTCCGCCGGTGGTGAAGGGCAGTTGATGAATTCATACTCTCTTTTTGCAGACTGGAGACAAGTCAGCAGCAGTGATGCCTCGGGATATGCCTCATCAATTGATGAATTTTTGACAGCATCTGCTTTTTATGCTAGAAGACACGTTGTCCCCTCACCCAAATCCGTCGTTAATCCTTATGGTATATCAATACCAGAGGCTATTCCTTATGTTGAGAACGATTTGCTCTTTCCAATAGAACAAAACTTTGGTGGATCTACTAAGTGGCAAGCCAACACCACACGGCGGAAAAACTCATCATTAGCCCCATTCGATCCCACTAATCCATTTCGTAGAATCGACACTCTAGAGTCCCGTGACCCTTTTTATGATTCATATTCCGATTTTGCCTTGCACACAAGATTAGTCGCAAAAGATTATACAATAGTTCCTGAGTTCAAAATGAGCAGTCATGTGGAGGAGTATCTATCAACCCCACAGCTTGACTCTGAAGATTTTGGTATATTTGATGTTTCTGGTGGATTAGAAGGCACTTCAAGTTCTGATGTGACAGAATTCTACAAAGTTTATTCAAATTCTGACTTCATGAAACATTTCGAACTAATAAGAGACGATCACTCAGGCTTCATCGACCCCACCGCCATATCTTTAAAATGCAGGGCGCTTAAGAAGTTTATTCCATATGATGGTTTTTACCCTTCACAACGAAGTTTGCAATTAGCAAAGCAGTTTTACAATTCTTATGGAGACTTTTTTGTAAACTTACAATCTGAAGTTGTTGAAGCAGAAGACCCAACGGCTCTGATTGGCGAGTTCTCTCACTCTGAGATAAGAATTCTTGGGATTGCACTATACAATTACTATGAATATGCCACAGGCGGCAGAGCACGATACTATAATGGCCTTGGCAGTAAACCAAGAGGCTCATACGCTTCAATAGCAAATCTAGATGACGAGACGAGCACAAGCTTTGATCCATACGCAAAAGCAGTTTCGTGCGAACACGGCTCCGTTTACCAAGGTGATAGCAGCAAACATCCGGATGGAGTTTGGGATAATGGTTTTTATTATGATCATATCGACAAGAGTCAGTCCGGAATCACCGAAGAAAGCAATTATGGATTCATGTTGCAGGATTCTAATCGTAACTGTGTTTATATTCAATTAATCGATAGTTATGTCTGGGATAATTTCAAAGAAGACCACTTTCATGATCACACTGTAAGAAATTATATGTTTCCTCTGGCTGACTACTCCTCCGCCGGAAGCGGTCATAAACAACCATTGTTGCTTGAGGATGAAAAATCCATTCCCTTCAGTTCTGTTGTTTACTCTGACTGGTCCACTACTTGGTCCACGCGTGTTTTGGCAGAGAACACCGGCGGTCATGACAATTTTGCTCCAACTTATATTCCTGTGATATGGGTTCGAGCAGACGGTACCAAAGTCTTCGACCCTTTTGGACCAAACCACGACCCTGATGGACACGTCACCGCCAACAGAGATACAACAGAGAATATTGCTGATGCCGTCAATGCACTTTTTGCCGCCACCGCCGGCGATGGAACACCAGCCGGAAATTTATTGGCTTGGTTTTCGAGGGATGGCACATTCGCACAAGACTGGGGATATAACAAAGGTACTATTATAAATAATCAATTAGATACTACCTTTCCCACCACCGCCACACAAAATTGGAATGTGTCGGCAGAATCTTCTGGACCTGTTGTCACCAATTCCGGACACTCATATGATGAAGAATATTTTATAAAATTTAAAGATAATGCAGTCACATCAAGAGCGGAAGATCAAAGAATTATATTGAATTATAGCTATGGAATATCAGTATCCGAAGTGGCACAGGGCGATGAAACAGAACTAGTCGGAGCCGATGGTACACCAAATCACTTTGGAAAGTGGACTGCCTATAATGCGAACACAACCGCAGCAAAAACAGTTGTTGCTCATAACACAGATGCTGATCCGAAATATACCAGAATTCAACCAATGATTACTCCTCTATTCGCTCCCGGGGTACTCTTTAACACAATCAAGTCTGGCGTTGCATGTGACTATCCAATTATGACCGATAATGTCAACCGCGTCTTGGCCACAGTCAGTTCCTCAACAGAGTCCACTTCATCCTTTTGGATGATCGGTAGTCGTGGCGCCCTAACCGGTGCCTTCGTCGGAGCAACAGATTTTGATTATTTTGTTGATAACCCCACAACTAATTCCGAGTTGCTCGGTGGTCCGGACTCCGGTGGTTCTGCTACCGACAGCGATAGTTATCTCGGAGGTTCACGATTCACAACAGACACAGGAGCGCTAGGAACAGTGGGGTCGGACTCGGACCACAACTCTTATGGTGTGTTGGCTTTAAGTCGAAACCTTAATACCAATCAGAATCGAGGGTTTAATCTTAGAATACCTTTCGAGGCTTTAGTTGAACCAGAGAATTTTCTAGCCAACAGGGCTATGGTGAATCAAGAGCCTGATAATTTTCTATATTTTAACAAATATTTAAGAATGCGATACAAGGCCTACTGGGATGGTCGAGGTGATACATTATACAAAAAAATGGCTCACAACTTTCTAGCAGAAATACCAGAGTTCTTTTTAGAAAATGCAGAATTTAATTCATTTAAATCCTTAAAACAAGGTAATCCCAACTTCGGCCTTGTTGAACAAATTCCCGGAGGTACTGCCTTCTCTGACTTATCTGCTAACATTATACCAATGGAATATACAATGCGTGTTAAGATGTACCGGTCCACAACCGGTCAGTCAAAACCTATGAGTTCCAATGTAACAACGATACAAGTACCACAGGATAATGATTTCTTTGGTGCTGGGGGTCTGAAAGAGACTTTGACAATGTATTCTCGACCATCCGCATTCGGCCCGCCATCATGGGATGGATATACAGAAATGACTGGTGGGATCAACATCATAGGTAATGATAGTAGAAATGGGTATAATTTTCCTTTTACTCCTCCCTATTATCATGGTGAAGCGTGGGCAGATATTACCTTTGTCCCGGGCCGAATTGGCAAACACAGCTTGGATGAGATTATTGCCTCTTCGTCTGTTGAATATTATCGCTATTGGAATCCCAAAGCTAATTTGGCGATGATTTCAAGAGAAAAAAATGCTAATTCAACATTTCAGTGGACATCGTGGACAGGGTCATTAGCTTATCCCGGTTCATCAATTGGCACAACTGATACCACTACGTATACCGGATTTACAATAAATGAGAACGGAAACTGGTACGCCCCACAGCACCCTCTATTTGTCAATGACAATGCAATGCAACTGAGTGCATCTTTAAATATGTTTGGAAAACAAGAAGTTGCAAAAGAGACCGAAGTGTCTGATGATTTTGTTGGTCCACTACCAAACCCCAATGTAACAGTTGTAGATCAAAATGAAACTCAATGGGTGATACAAACGAAATTTGAAACACCAATACTCAATTTTGCCCACATAAGCGCATCTGGTGAACAACAGATTATTGAAATCGATACTACTAATTTTTATGCCAACCGCGATGCCATAGATACCGATGGGGGTTCTGACACAGCACAGTTTATGATACCACCTCTTATGACTTTGGAATATTTCGAAACTTATAACGACAATCGAATTACCATTTATGATGGCGAAACTCCTTATAATTTGTGGTTTTATAATGTGAATAAGTATGCTCCAACAATATTTAACACAATCACCGCCGTGACCATCGGGACTTTCTTAGATGCTGACCCAAACACCAAAGGGCACCCAAACACAATTAAGATCGATCTCGATACATTGGGTTCTGACGAAGGTATTAGAAATAAAATTCATAATGTTTTGGAAAGCCAGTCCGCATTTGGTGTGAGCATAGATCCGAACAACAATACAAAATTATATATAACCGCTTCTCTATATGGACCCTCCAAAGAACCAGAGTTTTCAACAACCCTAAAAACGGTTTCATCTCTGACCGAACCTGTTATATTATCTACTGGTTCTTATGATGCAGGGTCTTTACACCACAATCAAGTATCTCCCTCCACAACGACAAGAGGAATGTGGCACCAGTATGGATTAATACCTCGAATAAACGAAGGTGTATATATGGAAGTTACTGATATACCCTATGGATGGAACAAGGGTGCACTAGGTGTGCATGGTGGTCTCCAAGATCATACCGGATCTCTTGCTGATCTTGTAGGGTTCCCTAAACAAAAGAGAAAACTCGGCCGTCTGGCCTCATCGAAAATGGTTCACGAGGCTGTGGTGGCCATACCTTTTATAATCGAAAATGGAGAGAGAAAGTTTTTTGAAATACCTCGGGCAGATATCACTGATGCTATGAATCCGAGAACTCCTGAATCAATCGCTGGAGAATCTATTCGCTCTATGATGCGAAAAATGAAAAAATATGTTTTCCCAAGACAGTTTGATTTTCTCTCCAGACCTGCAATGATTCCTTTTGCAATGTATATATTTGAATTTAAGCACACATTCAGCAAACAAGACTTAAGTGACATGTGGCAAGGTATCTCCCCCAAGATTGGATTAGATTTCGAAGAGGACACCGCCATGATTACCCACAAACTTTTATCATCTGAGTTACTTGGCGGCGGTTCAAGTGAAGATTCAATTTCACCCCCTGCTAGACGAAACAAAAACCCCGGTTTAAAATTAAACGATAGGCTTCGATGGATGGTTTTCAAAGTCAAGCAAAGGGCCCAGGTAAATTATTATGACAAAGTGGTCAAGCGACCAAACCAAACTGATTTGGAAGAAGCCCGACAAACTCAAAACACAACTTACAATTGGCCCTATGATTTCTTTTCGCTGGTTGAACTAGTTAAACTAGACGCAGATGTCTTGTTTTCAAAAGTTGAAGAGGTTGATGACGCGGGCTCTACTGAGGTAGCGCCATCGACGACCACTCCTACACTTTCGAGAACAAAACTCAATCCAAACTTAGCCCAAACATTGGCTAATAGTGGTGTGTTCAAGCCCGGTAGTGTTGGTGAATTGATGAATGATAATGATTTTGTTGGTCCACCAGAGTCTGATGAGGACGGTGTATAATGGCATTCTCAAATAAGAAAGAAGATGTAATTTATATGGAATTGACTCCTTATGGTAGACAGTTACTGTCTAGGGGCCAGCTTATGCCGGCTTACTATAGTTTTTTCGATGACGATATATTGTATGATATTGCATCTGTGAAAACAACAGACACTTCAAACTACTCAAGCGGCTTCCTATCAGAATCCAGCGGCCAAACTAAGAGCAGAATTTTATCATCTACTGCTTATCTGGCACCTCACACTTCTTTTGTCGGACGTGACAAGAAGCAGGCACTAATACAAAACTATTATTTGTATAAAGATCTTTATAAATTTGAGAATTATGAAAAAATAAACTTTTTAAACTACCCTCTTGGTACCTCTGATCATCATTCAAAAAACTATGCACCATATTGGAATATAAAGTTTTTACATGGAACAGCATCTACCACTGAAGTTTCGACAGGGGTATACAGCCTCAATACTAAGAAGTTTTTAGACTCTACTAATATTTTAAGCTCCTCTTTGCCATATAAAAATATCCCACAGGTCCACTTCAATGTCGATTATGAATTGTCAATCAAAAACATATATACTGATGACGACATAGAAGAGATGGAATACATAAGCCCTAATTTGCAAATATCAGATATCGGCGGCGACGGGTCATATATTTCCCTGAAAGAGTCTCCTTTGATGCTATATTTATTAGAAGAAAATGCATTTAAAAATGGTGACACATTTAATGTTGAAGTATACAAGCTGGATAGGCTAAAGAATGATAATTATGTAGCCTTAAAATTTTCATCTGAATATTACCAAACCACTGGACAAAAGATCGTCAATGGGTTGTTAGTTGATATAGAAGAGCAGTCTATTTATGATATCGAATCGTCTGTCGATTCAAACTATGTTGAATATTATTTTGACTTAAGGTTAGACTCTGAGATTCCAGAAGATGATATCTGTAATGGATTAAAGCTTCTCAAAAGAGAAGAAATATTTGTTGACATGGATCTGGACTGTCTCGAGAGAGATACAATCTCAGATATAGACATCTACGCGACTAAAGTAACTGAAATAGAGGAATGTTAAGATGATAACAATTGTTGAAAATTTACCAAACGTTTGTATTAGAAATATAGTCTTAGATAGTGTAAAAGAGTCTGATGTCGAATACAAAATCACTGTCGATGTGGTGGTTAAAGGGGATGATATTTCAAGCCTAAAGTGGTATGAAGATGAATTTTTATTAAAACACTTAAGCCTAGTCATAGTAAAATCATCAAATGAAAGTTTTAATCAAGATGTCTCTTCGGGCGCAATCATGATTAATGGCGCAAACATCAATTCTTACTCTGACGAAGAGGGGGATATTGTTGTAAAGCAAGTCTCATTAGCTCAGAAAACAAAGATATTGCAACAAGAAGATTCTTGTATAATCACTGTTGAATTTCATCAAAAAACTCAAGGTGATAATGTAGATATTTATGCAATGACGCAAATTAATATGGTAGATATCTCTAACTCATATGGGGTAGACCTTAAAATACCAAATATGAATATGTATTGTGGCCCAGTTGTATCCGAGTCAATTTTTAAAAATGGGCTGATAGTCACTCAATCAAATCTGCTCATGACTACTGGAGGTCAAGTTTATTATGGACCAGTGCATAATCACCCAGATTCCGGATACATGGTTGGTTCCAAGCATAGTCAAGAAGCTCACCCATCATTGGTTGTTCAATCAGTGCCAAATATTAAACTAAAAGATAACAGATTTAAGTCATATGTAACTAGCAACACTGCTGTGCAGGATTATAAAAACAATTCTATCTTTTCACCTCTTGAAGTCTCCCATAACAGGTCTGAGACAATGAATGGTATATTCAGTATCAACGTAAATACTTTGATGCTAAATAAATCAAAATATGGCAAGTTATTGTCTAATCTGAGTCCAAAAGTATATGAACCAGTGTTGGAAAATTTTAAAATAAAACACTTTAAATTGTATAAGCGAAAAGTTAAACAATACAGGCAGAATAAAAAAATCAACAAATACCTCTCTAAAGAATTGCTAATAGACAGCAAGGATAGGGCTGATAGTAGTTCTTTGATAAACAGGTTGAAAATCCAATCAGTCCAATCATATGGTCATAATGATATTACTCATGTTGAAACAGACTATTTTGATCAAAACACTTTTGTAAATTCCAATGGGGAAACAGAAGATATGTTTGATTATAAAAAATTATCGTCGATAAGAGAGGAGGCTTTGGATATTATTTCTTCTGATTTTCAAGGATACACCAGAACTTTTTCATTTGTCGATGGTCAGACAAAATCACGATTTAATGATAAATATGCATATGAAGTGGATATTTCATTTTATGACCCCTCGATCACTGCTGTTCAAGATATTGTGACAGAAATTGAACAATCGATATCAAACCTAAACAGATACATCAACCTGTCATTAAAACATAAAAATTACGATTTTAAAGCAAAAAAATTAAAAGAGCAATATATATCGAGTCTCTCTTCTTTGTTTGCCGATGGTGAGCTTCCATGGATTCAGCCTGTTGTTGTTTATGTCAAATACTATACAATGCTGAAGAAACTATCCGAATTAGACCAAGAGTCTATTATGGAAAATTATTATAACTTTCTCAGTCCACCCTCCTTCGATGTCAATTCTGCAAAATCATTTTTATACAAATTTAAAGAGTTCTCTACTGCATTTATGAAGTATTTCAAAGTATCTAATACAAAGCTTCAAAACCTGACCTCTGGAAATTCACAAAGAATATATCAAAATGTAAACTTCACAGATATCGAAATTAATCACAAGTTTTCAAATGTTTTAGATTTTAAGAATGTGAAGACTGGTTTTGAATACCTCATAGGTCCAGAGACTCCTAACACAGTATACAGACAAGGTATAGAAAATCTTTTAACATTTAGCAAAGAGGCTTTTACCGCAAGAATTCAACTGGAGATGCAAAGATTCCCTGCGTCTTCAACAAACCCCCAAACTTCTGTATCGTTCCTATCGCCAATGTCTTTTCACCATAATGATAAAATATATGAATTGAACACTAATTCAAATTTGAATTATCGAAAGATGTTTAACAGCACAGCCGATGTTGAAACAGACTCAACCTCGCCATCACCATCTACAGTGATACAGACAATTCAATATCCACACGCAGTATCTGCCGATCTACCTTCTATGCTCTCCGACGGAGATACTGGTGACATTGATTATATTAAAGCCTCTAAATATATCGGTTCGCGATATGGTATAGTGCAATCTGATGAGGAGGGGATTATTCCCGAATCATCTTATAATCAAAGTTCGACTGAAATGCAACAATTGATCATGGATACCGGTTTTACTATGTTAGAGGAAAATATGAACGTCCCAATGCCATGGGGAACACCTCCTTCGGTTCAAGAGAGTTATTTTCAAGACCTCGAAGGTCAAACATTGTCCACTCCAGCTAACAAAAGCCTGTTTGCAGTTTTATTCTTTTCTCTCCAAAAGATTGAATATAAGAAAAAGCTTTCTAGCACAACAGCGTCTTTAAAGAAAGATAATTGGTCGTTGTTGACATTGGATGATTTCAATAGCTTGGAGGGTGATATATTGTTTAGATTAGTTCCTCATTCATCGGATCTGTATCCCGCAGGCCACGCGAACACTCTTAGGGCATATAATCGGCTCTTTGTGGTAAGATTTCCTAAAAACACACCAACATTGGGCCCTAATGTATCGACCCCCTCAATGGCTGAAAGCTTGACGTCAAGAGCGCCGATAGAAAATACAGATTACATAGTTAGCAATATTGTATCTCAACCAACAATGAGAGATGGAATAAATTCTGGCTTTGTATATTCTTCAATGCCAACAGAACCATACACAACAGAGTCCACAGTTATGACTACCGACACTGAAACTGTCTCTACACCATCCGCGCCACAACCCCAAGCTAGCGCACCATCACCAATGTCAACCTCCGGAGGCGGCAGTTATGGCTATTAAAAAAATAAACCTCTCTCTGAACTCTCCCGAGGCCGCATTCAAAGAAAGCGGAATCAATGGTATCAACATTAAAACAATAAGTAGAGAAGCCCTCAATGATGGGTCTATATACAAAATCAATGAAAAGATTGAAATAAACCTCAGCAACACAATGATATCAGATAGCGAATCCTTATCAGCCCTCCAAAGTCAAGCACCGTTGGGCGGGGAAGTTATGTTATTTGATATTCAAAATATTTCACCTAGGGAATCTTTAGCTTCTGATAATAGTGATTATGGGCTCTTGTCTTATGGTATAGGTTCTGTGTATAATTATTATGCTGTACAATACGAAGAGTTGATAGAAGACCTTCCTGAGAATGAATTAATTAATATTTACATATCTTCCAAGAATGGAACAAACGATTCTTCTTCTGACTATCGCCACTTTGGAAACACGTCTATAACAAGGGATACTTTTGAAAAGTCACAACAAAGGGTGAGTGTTTCGTATCTTCCGGAAAACTTGTCTCTAACTGAATCACCAGAAATAATATATCCTCAAAACTACAATTTTATGGACATATCTCCATATAAGAAAACGTTTCCATTTGGGATAAATATGTCCATTGCCACTGATAATTTTAATCACAAATTTAGAACATTTTTGAAAAAAACAACAATGTATCAAACCTTTGTGCAATCTTTCTTATCCATGCCAAAGAAATCAATTTCGCTAGAAACAAAATTTAATGATGAAGACTTGGGCCAAACCACAGGCAACACCTCCGTATCTGGAGTGAACTTGATGAGTTTGGATTTTAATTCTTTTCTGTCCATTGCCTCTTCTCCTTCTAATGACTATTTTGCACTAGAAGAGGATTCTGCTCACGGTCGAGCTTTGAAGGTTGCACTGTTGCAAGGGTTTATGAGGCAAATTTCCTTAGATGAGACGCATTCTTTTTCTGAAATAGTCTCCGGTAAAACAAATTATTATGAGCCAATTTTTTATAAAATACAAAAATCTCTCGGTGAATCTCCGGGCCAAATACTACAGACATATATTGTCCCGGCTGACAAGAACATAATCAATTATTTTGATACGCAAGTTAAATCTGAATCTGTATATACATATACTATAACTGAATGTTCTCTTGTTGTGGGCAGCCGCCCAAACATTGTTGGTTCTATGAACTACAATCCAGACAATAAAGCGGAGGCAGAGGTGGAAATCTCACCGGTACTATATATGCTGGAGGTGCCAATTATCGAAGACACTGTAACAACAGTGTGTAACCCACCAGTGCCCCCAAAGATGAGCTTTTATACAAAAAATAATTTTGACAATAAAATATATATGAGATTGTACACTTCCGGAGTTGGCCAAGTGGTAGATAATTATTATCCAATATTACAATCTGACATGGAAAATGTCGAGACACTACGATATAAAAACAGGTTCTTCGATCAATATGTTTATGAAAATAAAAACAATATAATACAGTCATATGAAGTTATGCGACTCTCCAAGAAACCAATGACCCTTCAAGACTTTCGAGACGGAACAATGTATAATATTGAGGATAAGATACTGTTTGGCAGTGTCACTGTCTCTGCAACAATCAAACCAGATAGAAAGTATTATTATCTTTGTCGATCAACTAATCAATATGGCACCTTATCCAATCATAGTGTGATTTATGAAGTGCAATTGCTTAAGGGATCTTCAACATCTAGCTTAAAAGTTAATTCGTATACCTTTACAACAGAGGCTGAAGATTATCATTTTCGCACAATGACAAGGTTGATGCAAGTCACACCAGCCTCTGAGCACACCATTTATACCGGCCCAGACAGTGATGACACATTGGGAGACTCTGATTCATATAAAAGAATGTTATCCAAGACTTCTATCGGCCAAGCATCTTATCCTATATGGGGAGAGAAGTTCAAAATCAGAGTGACGTCAAACAATACCGGTAGAAAAATAGACTTTAATTTGGATTTCAATCTAATTAAGAAGAAAACAATTGAAGAAATAAAATAAATACTAATTATTGTGTATAAATCAAATTAAGGAGAAGATACATGGCTTTTTTAGATAACAGCGGAGATATCATTCTTGATGCAGTCTTAACCGATCATGGAAGAAAGTTACTAGCCCAAGGTGATGGTTCCTTTGAAATCACTCAATTTGCCCTAGCAGATGATGAAATAGACTATAGTCTGTACGAGAAGAACCACACTAGTGGTAGCGCCTACTACGACCTTCAAATTCTACAAACACCTGTATTTGAGGCTTTTACCAACAACTCTTCTTCTGTTAAGAATAAATTGGTTAGTTTTGAAAACCTAGAGCTTTTGTTTCTTCCAATTATAAAGCTAAACAAGAAGTCTACACCAACTAAGATGCACAGCACAGGTACTTTTATCATCGCAGCCGATGGTTTTACCGAAAGTGACAACAACTCAACCGAATCTACATTTGGTATTGTTCAAGACAGCACAGGTGTAGACAGAGAAGGCATCCTCCGTGGTGAAACACTTTCAGGCGATAATCACATAAGAATAGATCAGGGATTAGATACCGGAGCAGAAGGTGCAGCCGCAGAGATATCTCCCTCCCAATCACTTGGCAATATGGTTGAGACAGAATATACTGTACAAATGGACAGTCGATTAGGTCACCTCGCAACCGTCAATGGAGATATATTAACAGAAGATTACATCGACGATGATCACATTGCATTTTACACCGTTTCTCAAGGGGATACTACAAATCAAATTGTTAGCTTGATAAACAATACAGATTCCGGTGACGGACCAGATATGGCCATCAACGGCCCCCGTGGAACAAAATTGTTATTTAAAATAAAGAGTTCAATGGAACTGCAAACAAGCAATTTTTTGTTTCAACGACTGGGCGCCGACACAACTTTGCCCAATCGCGGTGGTAACAACTCTAATGTATATTACATAGATACAATGATTAGGGTTACTGGTGTCAAGACCGGACAATCAATGGATGTTCCCGTCCGTTTCGTCAAATACAAATCAACATAGGATATAAACAATGGCAGATTCAGCTTATAAAGTCTTGGGTGCAAACGATAGAGTTACAACCCGAACCCTTCTTCACGAAGCGATCCCCATCACAGGGACGATTGTCAGTGGAACTTATGGTACCTTTCCATCAGATGATAATATTAAAAACTTTTCTCATGGCATGTTCCAGAGTGTCTACGACTATCCTTATCTTTCATCCTCGGCAAATCACATTTTTGATTTGACAATTGGGGTGTCTGCGCAGTCAATCATCTATGGCGATGTTGATGTTCAAAAAGACAAGAAAAGAAACGTATATAACCAAATGGCCCAAGTGTTGGTTGGTTATGACACCACAGGCTCAGTTCTACAATTTGACACTGACGGTGACTTCGTTGGGACAGCCGATGATAAAATGGATGATGTTATTTTCATGGTCTTTTCAAGACTTTTGGTCAAAGATGAAGTTAAAAAAGAATCTTTCTCAATGACATTAGGTGTTGACGCCGGTGCATACAGCACGACCACCTTTAGTGAAACCGTAGTCATTCAAGATCTCTCAGCATCAAATGAGTATCGAATTAACTCACCATCTGGCGAGTATGGAATACTTTATGCCACCTCATCGACAGGTGCTATGAAGCTTGATGAATATAACGGTGGCGCCTCCTCCGTAAAATATCCCCACACTGCTAGTATTGATAGTAACGATTACGCAAAAGTTGGCTTAATATATTACCAAGCCGGCGTTGTAGTGTTGACAGCTTCTTTGTTTAAAGATCACGCTGACGGTGGTATTTTGGATGAATCTAACGGCTCTCTAAAAGGTCCTGATTGGGTCGACACCACACACGATATTGTAGACGCTTTCACTGGATCAGAAATCTCATCTTCCGCTGACGCCCTACGTCATCGTTTGCAGAATGTTCAATTCAACAACACAACAGAGTTGAACTCGACAATCTACTTTGCCCGAGCAAACCACAATGAGTTTAATTACTCATCAAATCCAACTTATCTTTCTGGCTCCAAGATTCGAGTTAAAAACGAATCAACCGACGACCCAGTATCTTATATCACAACTGTCGGTCTCTATAATGACCGAAGAGAATTGTTGGCTGTCGCTAAAGTAAGCGAACCTCTCAAGAAAACTCCTGACACAGAATTCACTTTGAGGGTTCGATTGGACTACTAAGCATGTCTTGTTTTAAATTCAATGAAGATGATATCTTCATCAACACAGTAAGAGCCGAGCCACAGTACAGTTTCTATGTCTATAGTGGCTCTGTCTATATTGATGGCATCCCTCATCTGTCCGGAACAAAAGCAACAAACTCGAATCCAAACATCTATGGTGTGCCGAACGGGTTTATCAGCTTATATGAGTACAACATTGATCGACTCGATGCAGAGCGCATCTATCCCTTTGTTTACAAAGATGGAAAGAAGAATTCATTCAAGTCAATTACTGAAACGAACTACCAAACTCAATACGAGCAAGGTGACGAGGTAACTGGCTCTTATAATTTATCAGCTAGTATATCCCCCATATTTAGACCATCAAGCCAGACTGCGGTTGCAGATAGAAAAGAGATCATCGCTCTTAAAAATACTTTAAACCATTATGCTTATTTGTCTCCACACTATGAATACTCGTCCTCATTCGGAGACAAAGGAACACAAACTTTATCTTTGGTCTCGATACCCTCGATCTTTTATGGATCTTCAATCAAGAAGGGTACCGTTAAGCTTGACTATTACATAAGCGGAAGCTTGGTTGGTTCTTTGGTCGACAACAAGAGAAACGGCGAGTTGGTCCAAGTTAGTGGTGCCATTTCAGCAAATGATGGCAAAGTTGCCGGCGTTGTCTTGTATAACGAAGGTTTTCTTGTCTTGACGGGAAGTTGGGAGTTGGACACCAGTATCACAGTTACTCACAAGTACCTTAACTCTTCCGGTGTGTCGACGATTAACACAACAAAGAATATGTGGCGAACATTTGGATGGGGAACAGATATTGCTGTTGCGAATCATTCTTCAAACATGTTAAAGTCTTCATTTGGCATTGAATACAGCGGATCAACCGAGACCCAAGTTATGACTTTGTTGGCTCATGCTCCATACGATGAGTTGAATTTTTCAAACAACCCGACAGCCCAAGCAGCAACTACAATCAATAAATTGGCAATCTTATCCGCCAAGTCAGGCTCTCACCAATATGTCGAGAACCCTGTTGAAATTAAAAATGTGGTCTCAGCTTCTTACACAGACCAAGAGCCTCCGTTTGAGAAGACAACTTATATCACCAAGGTCGCCGTATATGATAAGAACAAAAACCTTATCGGCATCGCCAAGCTGGCAACTCCTGTCAGAAAAACCGAAGATATTGACTATACTTTCAAAATAAAACTTGACATCTAGCTCAAAACGTGTTATACTGTATAAATGACACACGTAGTATTAGGCCTAGACGTAAGCTCGTCCAAAGTCGGCCTCGCAATAATAGACTTTAATCATAAG
>UEXM01001043.1_pt1 | contig 25563 bp, 21 predicted proteins | sample 1796661 | NCBI WGS metagenome assembly UEXM01 (sample SAMEA4772469, study PRJEB27181) | metagenome | reverse complement strand
TGGTCAGAGAAAATCAATCTATGATTATTCTAGAATCAGAAGAAGAGATGGTGTAGGTGTACCTAACAGTAGATTGAGAGTTTATTTTATATCAACATCTTACAATACTTCTGATACCGGTGATATTACAGTATGTAATTCTTATAGAGATTTTGATTATAAAACAGAAATTAATACTATTTCTGGTGTCAGACTTACTGATATAGTTGATGGTCGTCCCAGAGTTTCATCTTTCTCTGTAGATACTACAAATACTAGGTCACCATTAGAATTTTTTGGTAGAACTTTCAATGGAGGTCAACATAGTTCTAAGAATGTTCTGGCCTCCAATGAGTCAATTACAGTAGATTACAATTACTATCTCCCAAGAATTGACAGAATCTATCTTGATAGAAATGGTATTTTCCAAGTTAAAAAAGGTGCTCCATCTGACAATCCAGTATCACCAAAAGGCATTGATGGAGCAATGAATATAGCTGATTGTTATGTTCCAGCTTATACCTTCAATGCTAAAGATGTAAGGACCACCTTCATCAATCATAAGAGATATCAAATGACTGATATCTCTAAACTAGAACAAAGAATCAAAAATCTTGAGTACTACACTTCACTGAATCAGTTAGAGACAAGGACTATCAATCAGTTTATTCCAGACGCTAATGGACTGAACAGATTCAAATCTGGTATCTTTGTTGATAACTTTACAAGTCTTAAGTCTCAAAATGTTAGTATTGGTATTAAAAATTCTATCGATAAAAAACATGGTACTTTAAGACCTTCCCACTATACCACTTCAGTAAATATGGTTGTTGGAAACACAACCATTGCTGGTATTGGGACAACAACAAAAGCTAATCAAGACAGTAGATTTGCTGATATTCTTGGAACTGGGGTGAAAAGATCTGCTCAAATGATCACTCTTGATTATAATGAAACAGAAGAACCTTGGTTGCAACAAGGTTTTGCTACGAGATCTGAAAGTGTCACTCCTTTCCTTGTGCGTTTCTGGCAAGGTAATATTTCCTTTGAACCAACTGTCGATACCTGGGTTGATGTCAATCAAATGACTGCAAGAGATATCATGATGGAAGGTTCATTCCAGGGTGTAGCTGAAGCTATACAAGCTGAGATTACGACTGCTAATGATGGAAAAAGATCTGGTGTAGCACCAGTTATCTGGAACTCGTGGGAAACCACTGGTGTTAATGTTTCACTCGACTTAAATGCGAAACTTCATGAAGATGTAAACAGCACATGGAGATCTGGTACAGAGGATGAATTCCGTGAGTTATATGATGCTACTCCTGATATGATTGATTTGCACATTCAAAGAAATAATGGTGCTCCACCAGCCTTCAGGGTTGAAGAAGTAACCACAGACACAAGTATTAAACTTAATGGTTCTGCTGGTGTTGAGCTCAATCAAAGAAGAACAGGTACTCAACAAACAATAACTGAAGAGATTGCAAGTGAATCATTCGGAGATAGAGTTGTCAATCGTGAAGTTATTCAGTTTATGAGATCTCGTAATATCACGTTTACGGCTAGAAGTCTGAAACCATTTACTGAGGTTTATGCTTTCTTCGACAATGTTGATGTTAATAAGTATTGTGTACCTAAACTAATTGAAATTGAAATGGTCTCTGGCACATTTGAAGTCGGAGAGGTTGTTAATGGTGCCATGGGTGAAGATTATGATCCATCTACAACAGGAGAAGATGATAGTGGGTCCAGTGAATCTGTAGATCCAGCTATTGTGTTCAGAGTTGCTTCCGCTGATCATAAGTATGGTCCATATAACGATGCTACTGACACATATGACGAAAACCCATATAGTTCTCCAACGACTACTGCTGCTCGTGAAACACTTCCCACAGATTATACACAAACAACGACTGTATTGAATGTCGATATGGCTTCTTTATCTGATGAAAGTGAAGTTGAATATGCAGGATACATTGCTGAAGAAATGATACTTAAGGGAGCTAGCAGTGGAGCAGAAGCTAAAGTTACCTCAAGAAGACTTATTACTGACAGAATTGGTACACTGATTGGTTCTTATAGAGTTCCAAATTCTAATGATCCTTCGGCTCCTACTTTTGAAACTGGTAGATCAGTATTGAGACTCACTAGTAGTGACACTAATAGTAGAGTTCCTGGTTTGGTCACTACTTCTGCTGAAGATATTTTCTTCTCAAGAGGTGATCAGGATAATACTCAACAAACAACACTGTCCTTGAGAAATGCAAGAGTATCTACTCAAGATGCTACCCCCGAAACAAGAACGATTGGTGATGATTCATCTTCTGACACACAAACAGACTCAATTGGAACATCTTCAAGGTTAACTGGTGAATATAAGGACCCTCTGGCACAAACCTTTATTGTTGATGACGAAACAGGAATTTACCTCACATCTATTGATCTATACTTCCAAGAAAAACCAACTGAGTTTGATACACCAGTTACAATTGAAATTCGTGAAGTTGAATTGGGAACTCCAAGTCAGACAGTTCTCCCATTCTCTACTGTAGAAAAAGAACCTGCTGATATTGAAATCTCAAATGATGCCAGTGTAGCAACGAAATTCACATTTGAATCTCCTGTTTATCTAAATGGTCAGAGAGAATATGCAATTATCATCCTCTCCAACTCCACCGAGTATAGAGTATGGATCTCAAGACTGGGTGATTCTGATGTTTCAACATTAGGTGCAGAATCTGGACAGGTTGTTGTTTCTACACAGAGACTATTGGGTTCATTGTTTAAATCACAGAATGCTTCTACTTGGACACCATCTCAGTATGAAGATCTTACCTTCCGACTGTATAGAGCTGACTTTGTTTCTACTGGTTCCGTTCAGTTGTTCAATCCACCTCTCCCACAAGATCTAGAAGTCATTCCAAATAATTCACTTGTTGTTGAGTCCAAAACCATCAGAGTGGGTCTTGGAACTACAGTTGCTGATGCTGGGTTGTTAGCTGGTCAACTAATTACTCAGGATGAAAGTGGAGCGACTGGTAGATTTGTTGGATATGGTGGATCAGCTGCACCAGGAAAACTAAACATCACTAACGCTGGTGTTGGATATACTCCATCCTCTGGTGAATTTGAATATACTGGTGTGGCTATGACAGCCATTAGTGGTCATGGTATCAATGCTACCGCTAGCTTCTTCATCAAAAATGGAGTTGCTCTTGGAGCTACGATTGTTGGTGGAGGAAGAGGTTATCAGATAGGTGACATTATAGCACCAGTCACAATTGGATCGGGACTTGGTGAAGGTATTAAAGTTTCTATCTCGACCATCTTTGGTAATAATGAACTGAATATCACTGATGTTCAGGGGGAGTTTACTACCAGTTCTAACACGGCTATTCTGAAATATCAGAATAGTAGTGGTGTCACAACTGCACTTGACCACACTAGAAACCCAATTTCTGGTGTGTCTCTAGTATCACCAGTCACTGTAGTTAATGATGGTCTTCACATCAAAGTTTCTCAAAAAAATCATGGTATGTACTCAAGTGGTAACATTGTCACTATTTCAAATGTTAACACCAATGTGACACCCACAAATCTATCTGTAGATTACAGTAGTAGTGCCACAGGAAGTATTTCTGTTGGAACCACGGCCAACTTGGTTGAGTTTGAAGGTGTTAGTGTTGCATCTACAAACCCTGGATATATTAAAATTGGTGATGAAATCATTTCATATACAGGAACTTCATCAAACTCCTTGACTGGTATTACTAGAGGTATTGACAACACAAACGCTATCAATCACTCTCAAAATGATATTATAAGTAAGTATGAATTTGATGGTGTGTCATTGAGAAGAATCAACAAGACACATAATCTTAATGAAGTGACTGAGTCAAACCCATTTGATGCAGACTTCTACAAGATTAAAATTGACATGTCAGAAAATGGTATTGATAGAACTGTTAACACTGGTTTTGGAAAAGCATTCTTTGAGAAAACAACTTTTGGTGGTGGATCAAATATGAGGGGAACTTATAATGTTCCATTCTCTCAGTTCATTCCTAATTTTACGACTCTTACACCAACTGGAACATCTATCGAACCAACTATGAGAACAGTTTCCGCTACTAGTATCTCTGGTAATGAAGGTTCGTTCCTCGATCAAGGATTTGAACAAATTGCACTCAATAAAGATAATTATTTTGATTCTATGAGAATGGTTTGTTCATCAATCAATGAAAAAACTTTCCTAGACAATCTTCCAGGTAACAAGTCACTCACAGTTGGTCTTAATATGTCTACGAGTGATACTAGAATTTCTCCTGGTCTTGATCTTGATCAGGTAGCTATGGTACTTACATCAAACAGAGTAAATCAACCAATTACAGATTATGCTAACGATTCTAGGGTAAATACAACTAAAGATGATCCTAACAATTTCTTCTATGTAACAAAAAATGTTAGACTTGAAAATCCTGGAACTTCTATCCAAGTTCTTCTAGACGCTTATCTGACAGAAAATTCTGACATCAGAGCATTCTACGCTCTCGATCAAGAAAAGTTGGAAGATGCTATTTTCATACCATTCCCAGGAACTAATAATTTCCTACCAAATGGTTCTATAACCAATCCTGCCAAGAGTAATGGTAGCACTGATGTCAGAACACCTAAGACTAATGATCACAATCCAAATGCTCCATTGAGTCTGTATAGGGAACTCAAGTTCTCGATTGACAATCTCCCATTATTCTCATCCTTTAGAATTAAATTGATTGGTACATCAACTAATCAAGCACAACCACCTTTCATCAAAAACTTTAGAGCATTAGGTTTAGCATGACACTCATTCCAGTAAAAGGTCAGTCGGGTCTATTCCGTGACAGTGAAACAGGGTCTATCATCAACAATAGATCCAATGATTATGAATCATATGTATCTAACAGAGATAAACTCCTCTCCGAAAAGGAGAGGATTGATAAACTTGAATCTGACATTGGTGATATTAAACGTATGTTACAACAACTAACAAATGGCCAATAATACAATCACTTTCAATCCTGATTCCAATGCATCTGCATATGGAGTTAATTTGGTTATCAATACTGGTTCTGACTTCAATTCTACCTTTAAGGTAATCAAACCAAGTAAGGCAAACTTTAATTTTGAAGGATGGACTGGTTCTTCACAGATGACAAAGTCTGTGTCAATTGGTTCTAGTATGTCACCAATTGCTACATTTAATGTAGGATTTACTAGTGCTTTTGATGGTGAGTTTAAGATTACTCTAGGAAAGACAGAGACGAGAGTTTTAAGAAATGGTAGATATGTATGGGATGTGTTGGTAAGTTCCGGTACAACCGTTTATAGACTGGCTGAGGGTAACGTTACGGTCATATCCGGTATCTCTTCCGCCCCCTAAATAATAAAAAGTTATAGTATATAAATGGCGCAGCCCTCTTCTAGACAAGAACTGATTGATTACTGCTTGAGACAGTTGGGTGCCCCTGTAGTTGAAATTAATGTCGCTGACGAACAGGTCCAAGATTTATTGGATGACGCTATTCAACTGTTTCAACAAAGACATTTTGACGGGGTAATTCAGACATTTCTGAAATACGAGATTACTCAGGCAGATATTGATAGAGCTAAAGCTGTTCCTCCTGGAGCTCCAAGTGGTAGGGGATCAGTTGGAATGGCATCAACATCAGTAACAAGTGATATTGTAGGAACTGCAACAACATTTACATATTATGAAAATAGTAATTATCTTGAGATCCCTAGGGATGTAATTGGAATCAATAAGGTATATCAGTGGGATGCCTTAATGGGTGTCAGTACCAGAAATATGTTTAGTATGAAATATCAGATGTTCTTAAATGACATCTACTACTGGGGAACACAAGACATTCTGTCATATTCAATGTCAATGTCTTATCTTGAGACATTGAATTTCCTGTTGAACACACACAAGGCAATCAGATTTAACCAAAGACAAGATAGGATGTATCTTGATGTTTCATATAATGATTTAAAACTTGGTGACTATTTGATCATTGATTGTTGGAAGGTCCTCAATCCTAATGAAGCAACTGGTGTATTTAATGATCCATTCTTGAAGAAGTATCTAACATCTCTAATTAAGAAACAATGGGGTCAAAACTTAATCAAGTTCCAGGGTGTAAAACTACCTGGTGGTATTGAGTTTAACGGAAGACAAATCTATGATGATGCACAGTCTGAACTTGATAAGATTGAAGAGAAGATGTTAAGTACATATGAGATTCCACCTCTTGATCTTATCGGGTAAGATGTTATGCTTAATCCATATTTCCTCAATGGTTCCAAGAACGAGCAGAATTTAGTTCAGAACCTAATAAACGAACAGCTCAAAATGTATGGGGTAGAAGTATACTACCTCCCAAGACAATATGCAACTGAAAAGAAAATAATCAAGGAGGTTATTGAATCAAAATTTGAGAATGCATACCCACTTGAAGCATATGTGGACAGTTATGAAGGATTTGGTGGACAGGGAACAATTCTTTCTAAGTTCGGTATTCAAGAGAAAGATGACCTAACATTAGTCATATCCAAAGAAAGATTCTCAGATTACATCACACCTTTCATGAAGGACATTCCCAACATGAAGGGTGTCACTCACAGACCAAGAGAGGGTGATCTTATCTGGTTTCCACTTGGTGATAAACTTTTTGAGATCAAGTATGTTGAACATGAACAACCCTTCTATCAATTAGAGAAGAACTATGTCTATCAACTGAGATGTGAACTCTACAGATATGAGGATGAGGTCATCGACACTGGTATTGAAGATGTTGATGATGAACTCCAAGAAATCAGCACTGGATATACTCAAACACTTACATTAATTGGAGCTGCTGTCACTGCAACAGGTACAGCCACCACATGTGCCAGTGGTTCTTTGAACTCTATGACTATTACTAACATGGGTAGTGGTTATAGTTTAGCTCCACTTATAGGATTCAGTTCGGCACCAGCTGGAGGCACAACAGCTGTTGGTATTGCGTCAATAACCACAGACTTTATTGGTTGCGCAGGACAAAAAGATGGAAAGGTCCATAGGATCTACATTACCAACTCTGGTTGTGGATATACTGTAGCCCCCAAGTTAGTCTTTGAAACGATAAAAGGAGAGGTTGGATCTGGTGCAGCTGCAACCTCTGGTATCACAACTCTCGGTTCTATTCAAACTGTTTCAGTCACCAATGGTGGTAGTGGTTATATCAGTAATCCTAATGTATCTATTGGACAAACAGACGTAGTTGGTGTCCAAACAGCTTTTGGTATTGGTATTATCAACTCTGCTGGTAACGTTGTTAGTGTTGCTATGACATTTGGTGGTGTTGGATTTGCCACAACATCCACATCTATTATCACATTTGACCCACCAGCTACGGCTACTGGTGGTGATGGTTCTGGTAATTTCATATTCAATGAGGTTGTCATTGGTGGAACATCTGGATCTGAAGCAAGAGTCAAGGGATGGAACTCCACCACTAATATTCTTGAGATTTCTATCGTTACTGGGAAATTCTTACCTGGAGAAAGAATTGTTGGATCAGATTCTGGAGCTTCATACAGTATCAGAGTTGTCAATGAAGATGATATAGTTGATACCTTTGCTGATAATGACAACATTGAATTTGAGGCAGATAAGATTATTGATTTTAGTTCCACCAATCCATTCGGGATGCCATAATCTAAATAGTAGCAAATAAAGACTAGACTGATGTTTGAGTATTTCTATAATGAAATCTTCAGATCCGTAATTATCGGATTTGGATCGATGTTTAATGGAATTGAAATTCAACATAAGAATGAGTCTGATAATCAAATCAGTACCGTCAAGGTTCCATTGGCATATGGACCTACTCAGAAGTTTCTTGCAAGGATCGAACAGCAAGCAAACTTGAACAAGTCAACTCAAATGTCTCTTCCTAGAATGTCATTTGAGTTCACTGACCTCCAGTATGACCCCACAAGAAAGTCAACTCAGACACAACAGTTTGTAGTCAAGAATTCCACTGGAAGTGAGATTAAAAAGGGATATGTTCCTGTTCCATACAACATGACTATTCAGTTGTCAGTCATGACAAAATTGAATGATGACATGTTACAGATTGTAGAACAAATCTTACCTTACTTTCAACCATCTTATAATTTACCAATTAATTTTCTTGGTGACTTCAAAGAAAAGAGAGATATCCCTATTCAACTTGAAGGAATCTCCATGGAAGATGATTATGAGGGTAACTTTGAAACAAGAAGGGCTCTCGTATATACTCTGACATTCACAGCTAAAACATTCCTATTTGGTCCTCTGTCCGATGTTTCAGGCGATATTATCAGAAAGGTTACTGTTGGTTATGTTGCTGGTTCCTCTGGTCCAGGTCTCAGAAATCCAGAAAGAGACCTCACATACAGAGTTGTACCAAGAGCTGTCCAGGATTATGATGACAGTTATGTTACCACCATTGCCGAGGATGTTGACGAAATAGTAAAAATTATTGAAGTTGCTGACGCATCTCAACTTTCAGCAGCTACATATATTCAAATTGGTAAAGAAGAAATGTATATTGAGAAAGTCAGTGGTAACAAACTGACTGTCAAGAGAGGTCAAGATACCTCAACAGCTGCAGAACATGTTCTTGGTTCTGGAGTAGCTACAATCACAGCCAATGATGCTAACCTTATTGAGGTTGGTGATGACTTTGGTTTTGATGGTAATGTTTTCTGAGGTTAATTTATGTCTGATAAGTATGAGAAACTCGATGAAACATTCAATACCGAACCAGTTGAGGTAGAGGTACAGAAGGTTGATACAAACACTAAGATTGATAAGATAAAGTCAGGTCAAGAGGACATTAGAAGAGATTACGAATATACAAGAGGTAACCTATATTCCATCATCGAAAAAGGACAAGAGGCTATTGATGGTATTCTTGAGTTGGCACAAGAAAGTGAGATGCCAAGAGCTTATGAAGTCGCTGGTCAGTTAATCAAAAATGTTGCTGACGCGACTGATAAACTTCTAACATTGCAACAAAAACTCAAGGATGTGGAAGAAGAAAAAGAATCCAAAGGTCCAACCACTGTCAACAATGCACTTTTTGTTGGTTCAACAGCTGAACTTCAGAAATTATTGAAGAAAGGCAATAATGATAAATAGTGAGAATGGGAGAGAAATCCCAAGGTATTCTTACTAATACAACTGACATGTCGAGAGATAATAATAATTTACCCTCATATAAGGATTTCATCGAAAATCCTGATGATTTGCCATCATTGGGGGATTTTAAAGAAGAAAATCTACCTTCAGTTGAAGATTTTCTTGGAGAAAATGTAGAAGAAGAGACCCAGACCATCGAAAATTCCGATGGAGAGTCATTTTTGGAAGTATCTGACGTTGTTCAGGTTCCAGAATGGTCGGAATTGGTCCGTTTGGTTAATGATGTAAGAAAAGATATTCCAAAAATACCAGAAATTAAGTATTATGATGAGCAATTAGAGGAAATTTGTGCTCAAATTGAACAAATTCAATCAGATTATGCAAAAGGGGATAAAATTGATGTCCTAAGTGTTCAAAATGAGGAATTTGAGGGTAAATTATCTGAAATTGAGTTAAAAATCCCTACGGTCAAGTATTATGACCATGACATTAACTCAATTTATGACAAAATTACCGACATTAAGGAAGAACTCAAGTCACTTCCAGAGGTAAAATACTATGAAGAGGACCTTGAGTCTCTCAAATCCAGGATTGAACAGGTAAGTGAAGCTATTCCTATCTTCCCTGACTGGATTCAGGAGGTTCAAGAGGTTCCAGACTTCTCTTGGATTGGTAAAACTTTCAGTCTCATCGATGATGACTTCAACAAGGTTCAAGGACATCTTGATCTCATTAGAGAGAAGATTGATTATCAGGTTAATGAACTTAATGAATCCCTTGAGGTTAAAGAATTTGAATTCAAAGTTGATGTAAAGAACCTTGGGGACAATCTTAATCAAACAAACGATAGAATCACAGAAACTAAGGATAAAATCTATCAAGAAATAAAAGAAACTTCCATTAGAATCTGGGAACTTCGTAATACATTTAAGGATGACGATAAAAAGTTAAAGAAGTCTATTCTCAGTGAACAGAATAAACTCAAACAGTCTCTTCAGGAAGAGATAAAAAGTATTAATGAACAGAGTGTTAAGGCAGATGAGTCTATTCTCAAGTTTTTTACTGACCTGAAAGAGACTGTAGATAAACTCCCTGAAGTAAAATACTATGATGAGGATGTCTCAAGAATTGATAGTGATATTCTTTCCCTTAGAAAAGAACTCAAAGATCTATCTAACCTCGCTTCTTTAATCAAGACTGAACAAACTGAGTTAAAAGAAAATTATCTCCTCAACGAACCACCAGAAGAAAAGGAAAGAGCTGGTGGTCAGATAGATCCATTGACACCTATTGACCAGAACTTTGCGACACTGGAGGATCTGTCTACTCACTACAGGTTGTTCTTGTCTAGAATCACCACTCAACTATCCACTATGGGTGGTGGTGGAGCGGGATTCATCAAGGATCTTGATGATGTTTCTTTTGACCAGACTGAAGGAAACAATAAACTATTGATTTATGACCAGGCTAACTCCAAGTGGGTTGGTATTGCTAGTACTGCATTGAGTGGTGGTGGTCCAGGAATAGCACAAACTAGTTTCATCAGTGGTATCGCCATAACGATGACAACTGGTAACTTCACAAATGTAAATGTTGCTGGAACAATTACATATGATGATGTAAAACATGTAGATTCTCTCGGTCTTTCGACATTCAGAAGTGGTCTTGAAGTCAATACGGGAACAGCGACAACTGCTCTTTTGGTGAGGGGTGATGCAAGAATTACTGGAATCCTTACCATTGGTACTGCATCTGTCACTATTGATGGTGACAATAATACCATAACAGCAGGTATTGTTACTATTACAAATTCTGATATTTTCATCGGTGATAATGTAACAATCAACTCTGGTGCAACAGGTATTAACTCAGCACCAAATGTCTTCTATGTCGCTAAAGATGGTAATGATAATAACAATGGGACATCGATTGATAACGCTAAATTAACTATCGCTTCTGCTGTTGGATTAGCACAATCTAGTTCAGTTATTAAAGTTATGTCTGGAAACTATGTTGAGAGTAATCCAATCGTAGTTCCTGCATTTGTAGCGGTTGTTGGTGATGACTTAAGAAGTGTAAAGGTCTTACCAAGCAACGCGACTCAAGATCTGTTTCATGTCAATAAGGGATGTAAACTGGCAAATATGACTTTCTCTGGTCATACTGCTCCCGCAGCTGCGGTCGCTTTCCCAACAGATGGTGCTACTAATGTTGGTGGTGGTAAATGGAAAGGTCCATATATTCAGAACTGCACTAGTGATACCACTACTGGAACTGGTATTAGAGTTGATGGAGATAAAGCAGTTAAAACTAAGTCAATGAATGTTGATGCCTTCACTCAATACAATCAAGGTGGTGTCGGTGTTGCTGTCACAAATGAAGGATATGCTCAGTTAGTGTCAGTATTTACTATTTGTTGTGATAAAGCAATAACTTGTCATGCTGGTGGTCAAGCAGATCTAGCCAATAGCAATTGTAGTTTTGGAACCTTTGGTTTAGTTGCCAATGGTAAAGGTTCTGAACAGTTTATTGGAACTGTTACAACCTCTGCGAACTTGGCACAAGATAATGTAACTATCAATGTTGGAACTGGACAGACACGTCCCTATGATGGACAGATTGTTTATTTTGATCAACTTTACAAGTCTGTAGAATCAATCACAGTTACTAATGGTGGAAGTGGTTACACTTCTACTCCAGATGTAATTCTGCAAGCTCCTACTGGTCCTAGTGGTGAAACAGCATCTGCATTTGCCACACTTGAAGGTGGTTCTGTCTCGTCAATTACAATCATCAGTAGTGGAAGTCAATACGAATCAACACCTTCAGTTACTATTTCTGGTGGTGGTGGAAGTAGTGCCGCAGCAACTGCCAATATGGCGGATATCTACTATACAATAAATAGTGCCACACCTGTCGTATCTGGAATTACCACACTAACACTTGATGAAAATCTAATCAATACAGTGGGTGTTGGATCTACGGTATTCTTTTTCCAACAAAGTAAGATTATTGCAAGTTCCCACACTTTTGAATACATTGGATCTGGAAATGATATCACTACAGCTACTCCCAAAAGAGGTGGTGTTACAATTCAAGCAAATGAAGTTTTGACTGAGAATGGTGGTAGAGTAATCTACACCAGCACTGATCAAGCAGGAAACTTCAGGATTGGTGATGACTTACAAATTAATCAAAACACTGGTACAATTAGTGGTAGAGCATTCTCAAGGAGTCTGTTCTCTGAGGTAACACCTTTCATCCTAGCACTTAGTTAAATGGCACAATTAGCACTTAATAGATTTCAAACAGTTACCCTAGATATCACCGATAGTGATTCTACACCATATACTGCACCCACAGGTTATACTGCAATTGTGTTGTATGCCCATATTACGAATGTGACGACTAGTTCCGCTACCTTTACAATGTCTCATGTTAGGAGTTCTACTACAACCGAGATTGTAAAAAACGCGTCGGTTCCTGCGAATGATGCATATATTCCCCTAGATGGAAAGTTAGTTCTTGAGACAAGCGATTCGATAAAAATTGTAGCGAGTGCCAATAGCAGTTTAAAACTAATTCTTAGTGTTTTGGAGACTGCAACCTAATGACAAATTTAATTAGTCAAAAGAATTTTGACTCTACCACAATCAAAAGACAGGTCAATACCGCATCGGGAATTACAACTGACTTCACCATTACTGGAGGATATAATCCTGGGTTTATTGATGTATTCTTGAATGGTGTAAAACAGAGAAGTGGAACTGACTTCACTGCGACATCAGGAACCATAGTCACCATGGTTCCTTATACCAATGTTGGTGATGTCCTTGAATTTCAGATATATGAGAACATGGATGTCGCTGGAGTTTCTTCAGTAACAAATTCTACTAACGCATATAATATTGTCGGTGGGGTGAGTTTTGCAACTTCTGCAGGAATATCAACTGCATGAAACTCAGATTCATCTATCAATACAGGTGGTATTATAACTGCTTCGCAACTAGCAATTAGTGGTCTCTCAACAAGTAAGGATTTGTTAGTTACTGGAATTACCTCAGCAACTAACATAATTGAAATTAAGAGTAACGATTCTACACCAGGAAGAATTGATTTATATTGTGAAACAAATAACGCTCATTATGCTAGACTTCAAGCACCAGAACATGGTGATTTTGGTGGCAATATAACAGTAAAACTTCCATCAAGCACTGGAACACTTCTTCTTAGTGATGGTAGTGGTGCAAGCCTCACTTCACTAAATGCATCTAATTTAGGATCTGGAACTATCCCCGATGCTAGATTTCCTGCAACATTACCAGCTGGTAGTGGAGAAAATCTAACTTCACTAAATGCATCTAACTTAGGGTCTGGAACTATCCCCAATGCTAGATTTCCTGCATCATTACCAGCAATATCAGGACAAAATTTAACTGGAATTGTTACTGGCATCACTGCAGGATCGAATATAACAGTTTTTGAGAATACATCTGGTAACTTTATAATCACTTCAACTGGAGGAGGAGGAGGCGGAGGAGATACTGTATCAATAAATGCTTCTGCTGGGGATATCCTTTCAGTATCATCTGGAGAAATTAGTGCTGATGATGCTGGTGCGGATAAAATAGTATTCTGGGATGATTCTGAAAGTAAACTAACTTATCTCACTGCAGGAAGTGGTTTATCGATAAGTGGAACAACAATTACTGCTAGTGGTGGGGGTGGTAGTTCAGGTATTGAGATTGAAAATAATGGAACTTCTGTTGGAACAGGAATTACCGCTATCAACTTCAGCACCAATGTAACTGCAACTGCTAGTGGTGGTATTGCAACTGTTACTGCCTCTGGAAGTGGTGGGGGTTCAGGACCAGATCCAGTAATCATGGGAATGATATTCTAAATATAACTAAGGAGATAAAAACATGGCCGCACCAAATTTAAAAAGTCCAACAACAATTACTGGAAAGACTGCAAGATATGCTGTGACTGCATCTATTGCCGCAGCATTGAGTAATGCTTCTTCTAGTGGTAAAGTATTAAAAATTAATAGTATCCTTTGTGCAAATGTTGATGGAACAAATGTTGCTGATATTAGTGTCAGTATTTACGATGGTTCAACAGATAGATATATTGCGAAGGTAATTTCTGTTCCTGCAAAAGCAACTCAAATTTTGTGTGCAAAGGATACATATTTTTACTTAGAAGAAGGTGACTCTATTCGTGCAGTTGCATCAGCAGCAAGTGACCTTGAACTTGTTATTGGGTATGAGGATATTTCATAATGTCAAAAGCAAGAGGTCTTATTACAGGAGGGAATTTTGAATCAAGATCTTCTGGAATGTATGACAGTGTTGATAATGTAAGAATTGCTGCTATATCCCAATCGGGATTAAAGAAAGTGGGAATGCAGCAAACAAACTTATACACCACTGGAATGACTTATCCATATTCATTTGCTTGGTCACCAGATGGACTTCATTTATATCTCACATATAGTGGTGATTATATTAGACATATTGAGTGTACCTCTCCTTTTAATACATCAGGATCAAGCACGCAAGCTGACTTTACCTGTTCACCTTACGATACCAATACTTGGTGTATGGAAGTATCTCCAAATGGAAGATACCTTTATTTTGGTGGATCTACTATTGATAGTATAAACCAGTTCACAATGGAGAATCAATGGGATATATCAACTAATCCAACCAATAATCTGTTTAATCCAGGATATGAACAAATAAACAAAAGATTAGATAATATTTTCGGTATAGGTAGTGCGGATGCATATGTAAGGGGATTAGAATTTAATAATGATGGCACGAAGTTTTATTTAATTGGACGGGGTGATGATAATATTCTACAATTTACATTATCAACTGCATATAAAGTCGGAACAGCATCATATGATGGATATTACAACGTTGGTGGAGATGGTCTTGGATCTCCATATAATTTCAGGTGGAATAATAATGGAACCAAATTTTTTGTAGTTGACTTTGGTCTAGATTCGGTAATTGAGTATAGTGCATCAAATGCATATGATGTTACAAGTGGAACAATAACTGAGGGAACAAATTATTCTGTTTCTTCATATGAGGGCACTGCCCTTGATGTAGCATTTAATGCTGATGGAACACAAATGTTTGTTATTGGTGAGGGTAGTGACAAAATTCACGAATGGACTTTAAGCACTGGATTTGATTTATCGTCAACAGTAACCTATGTTTCAGGAACAGCATTAGGATTAGCTAGTCCTAATGGATTTGATTTTAACCCTGACGGAACAAAGATGATAGTGACTGATTATAGTTCGGATTTGGTCAAAGCATATAACCTAAGCACAGGATTTGATTCATCAACAATTTCAAACTACGAATCAATTGATTTATCAACAACCATGTGGGCTGGAGTACCAAGTGGAACCGCTTATTTAACAAATTACATAGCTGCTCCGAGCGGTTGTAGATTTAATGGTGATGGAACTACATTCACAGTTCTAGATGTATATTCTTCCTCGTATGATAAGGCAGTGTCGTTTCCGTTAACGACTGCATACGAATTATCAAGTTTTTCTGATGGTTGTGTAGATTTGGTAACTCGTGGCGGCGACTGGCCAGTGGCATTTAGGTTTAATCCTGATGGAACAAAGTGTTATGTTTTGGATGGAAATGATGATGCGATATATCAGTGGAGTCTTGCCGTACCATATGTTTTAGGTAGAGGTTCAACTGCGATGACTTATGATGGTGTGTCATCATCTCTTGGTTCATCAGATCCAGCATTAAAAGGTTTTGACTTTACTCCTGATGGAAAAGGTATATTTACTTGTGGAAATTCTACTGATACAATTGGACACTTTACACTCTCAGTTCCCTTTGATGTTACTAGCACAGTAACATTTGTAGCAGCAATAGACACAACATCATTTGAAGCAGATCCACAAGATGTTCGTGTTGTTAATACACCCGATGGATACAAACTTCATTTCTTAGGAGTAGGATCTGATAAAATTTTTGAAATGGATATAAACTTCTAAGTTATAAAGTTACCATAAATATTCACAAAGACTCTCATGAGCAGAACAAGGAATACTGCTGATTTGGTATCACACAAAGGATTCGATACCACTTTAACTACTTCATCAACTTCTCAAGTTGCCATGGATGAGTTTGGTGCTAGTAGATTTCGTTCAGTAAAATATCAACTTCAAGTAACTAGTGGAAGCAGCTATCATACTGCAGAGTTTATTATTGTCCATAATGGATCCTCAACTTTTAATACTGAATATGCGATTATAAAGACTGGAGATTCTCTAGCATCTTTCGATAGTGATATTTCTAGTGGAAATGTAAGACTCTTGGTAACACCGTCATCAACAGATTCCACAACATTTAAAGCTATCAGAACATCTATCAACACTTGATTTGATAAATAAAAGAAACTCTTTATTTGAGATGATTAACGAAGAGGGACTTAGGGATTGGTTTGGTAAGTCTAAATCAAAAGATGGCAAACCCGGTTGGGTTCAATCTGATGGTTCACCTTGTGCTAATGAACCTGGTGAAAAGGGAACACCCAAGTGTTACTCCTCGGCTAAGAAAGCCAGTATGTCTAAGAAAGAACTTCGTTCCGCTGACACAAGAAAGTCAAGACAAGACCCCAACCAACAAAGTAAGTCTGGTGCATCCAAACCTACTTATGTTTCTACCGATAAACCTAAGAAAAAAATGAAAGAAGAAACTGTTAACGAAGCTTCAGATAAGAAAGGTAAAGGTAGTGGGTCTAAAGACGCCTGTTATCATAAGGTAAAGTCTCGTTATTCTGTCTGGCCGTCAGCTTATGCTTCTGGAGCTCTAGTCAAGTGTCGCAAAAAGGGTGCAGCTAACTGGGGTAATTCAACCAAAAAAGAAGAAATGGAAGGTTTCTATGATCTCCCTGAACTGACCGAAACTCAAATCGCAGCTCTAAAATACGCTGGATATGAAGTTGAGATTATTGATGAAGCATGTTGGAAAGGATATGAGAAGAAAGGTATGAAGACTATGTTTGGAAAGAGATATCCAAACTGTGTCAAGAAAGAAGAGGTTGAAGTAGTTGATGAGAAAACTAGAGTCCTTGAGAGACTGACTAACTCATCTTCAGTCGAAGAGGAGACCATTGACGAGGCAGTAAGAGTTAATGAGAACGGTAACGTTTATCTCGTTAGTTTTACTTGGAGAGCTAAGTTCATGATGATGAAGATGTTCTTTCCAGAAGTCAGAAAACCAACCAGACAAGAAGTTTCCGCGGCTCTGGAGAAAGTTTATCCTGGATGTATGGTTCAGAGATTTGACCTGGCTCCAAGACAACCTGGAGAACCGTTGATAATGGTTGATGGATATCAGGGTGGTTCTGCAGCCAAACCTGGTCCTGACAAGAACTATGTAAAACCAATGGGTGAAGGTTATGCTCCTGGTGATGTAGATCAGAAGGTTGATGCTCTAACAAACATTGACATCCCTAAGAAAGAAAGAGATTCAGCTAGAGATAGACTTCTCGCTAAGGCTAAGGCAAAACGTGAGAAGATGAAGAAAGAAGGATTTGAAATGGAGGAGGGTGCAGCCTGGACAAAAAAGTCTGGTAAGAACTCTTCAGGTGGTTTGAATGAGAAGGGTCGTAAGTCTTATGAAAGAGATAATCCAGGTTCTGATCTGAAAGCTCCCTCCAAGAAACCTGGTAACAAGAGAAGAGCTTCATTCTGTGCAAGGATGAAAGGTATGAAAAAGAAACTGACTTCTGCTAAGACAGCAAACGATCCAGATTCAAGAATCAATAAATCACTGAGAGCTTGGAATTGTTGAGGTAATTTATGAGTAATGATGTTTATTTGGGTAATCCCCTTCTAAAGAAGGCTAATACCCCCATTGAGTTCACACAAGAACAGATTGAGGAGTATATCAAATGTAAGGATGACCCTGTGTATTTTGCACAGAACTATGTTCAGATTGTGACCCTGGACCATGGTCTTCAACCATTTAAGACTTATGATTTTCAAGAGAAGTTAATCAATAATTTCCACAATCACAGATTTAATATCTGTAAAATGCCAAGACAGACAGGTAAGTCCACGACATGTGTGTCTTACCTTCTTCACTATGCTATCTTTAATGATAGTGTAAACATCGGTATTTTGGCTAACAAAGCTACAACTGCAAGAGAACTTTTAGCAAGGTTAGCAACTGCATACGAGAACTTACCTAAATGGATGCAACAGGGTATCCTGGTATGGAACAAAGGAAACATTGAGTTAGAAAATGGCAGTAAGATATTGGCAGCTTCTACATCTGCGAGTGCTGTCCGAGGTATGTCGTTCAATATCCTCTTTCTCGACGAATTCGCTTTCGTTCCAAACCATATTGCAGACGCGTTCTTTGCATCTGTTTATCCTACTATTACTTCTGGTAAAAGCACAAAAGTCATCATAGTCTCTACCCCACATGGTATGAATCACTTCTACCGTATGTGGACTGATTCAGAGAAGAAAAGAAACGAATATGTACCAACTGATGTTCACTGGTCAGAAGTCCCTGGTAGAGATGCCGTTTGGAAAGAACAGACCATTGCTAATACATCAGAACAACAATTTAAGATTGAGTTTGAGTGTGAATTTCTTGGTTCTGTTGATACACTAGTTGCACCTAGTAAGTTGAAATCTTTAGTATTTGACAAACCAATCAAATCAAATGCAGGATTAGATATTCATGAAGCACCACAAAAGGAACACGATTACGCCATGGCTGTTGACGTTGCACGGGGTGTTGGTAACGACTACTCTGCTTTTGTTGTTGTTGACATAACATCTTTCCCTCATAAGGTTGTAGCGAAGTATAGAGACAATACTATAAAACCGATGTTGTTCCCAAGTGTCATCTATGATATAGCCAAGAGTTATAATGAAGCCTTTGTTTTATGTGAGGTAAATGATGTTGGGGATCAGGTAGCAAGTATCCTACAATACGACCTTGAATATCAGAACCTGTTAATGTGTTCTATGAGAGGTCGTGCTGGTCAGATTGTTGGACAAGGTTTTTCTGGGCAGAAGACACAATTGGGTGTTAAGATGTCTAAGACTGTCAAAAAGATTGGGTCACTCAACCTCAAGACAATGATTGAAGAGGACAAACTCATCTTCAATGATTATGAGATTATCTCAGAACTCACTACCTTCATCTCAAAACACAACTCATTTGAGGCAGAAGAGGGATGTAATGATGACCTGGCTATGTGTCTTGTCATCTATGCCTGGTTGGTAGCTCAAGATTATTTTAAGGAACTTACAGATCAAGATGTTAGAAAACGATTATACGAAGAACAAAAGAATCAAATCGAGCAAGATATGGCACCCTTCGGTTTCATTAATGATGGACTTGATGATACTAGTTTTGTGGATGAAGACGGAGACAGGTGGTTTACCGATGAATATGGAGACAAGGGGGGAGGAATGGACTACATGTGGAACTATTTGAGTTAATGGATTTAGATGGACAATTCAAACTAGGTCATTTACTCCTCTCCGATAGGAGGTGTAGATCCTGTGGTGAAGTGAAAAATTTGGTTGATGATTTTTATAGGACAAGGAAAGATAAAGGAGCTGTAGCTTCATCTTATTCATACATCTGTAAAAATTGTACAGTAAAAAAAGTTGTGGAAGATCGAAAGAAAAGGAATCCCATGTATGGTTGGGAATACCCAGATTGGTAGTTTTCGTCCTGTTTTACCCCCTGAAAATACCAATAAACCTAAATATTTTTTAGTTAAACATGAGTAATTTAAGGAGAGAAAAATGGCTACTCCTCAATTATCTCCAGGCATTCTTGTCAGAGAGATTGACTTAACAGTGGGAAGAGTTGACAATGTTGTCAACAATATCGGTGCTATCGCTGGCCCCTTCCAACTCGGGCCCGTAGACGAACCAATTGAGGTTAGCAATCAAGCTGAACTTCTGGAAGTATTTGGGTCACCACTGTCCACCGATAGACAGTATGAGTACTGGATGTCAGGTGCATCATTCCTCTCATATGGCGGAATTCTGAAGGTAGTAAGAACGGATAGTGCAAACCTCAACAATGCCAATGCTGGTGTTGGTGTTGGAACAAATACTAGTCTAAAGATTAAAAGTTTTGATGACTATGAAGAAAGTTATTCTACAGCTACCAACTTTACCTGGGCCGCTAAGAACCCTGGTAAATGGGCTGATGGACTGAAAGTATGTGTTATCGACAACCAGGCTGACCAAAGACTGGGTCTTACCACAACAGGAATCGGTCCTACAGACAACCTCAAAGTTATTGTTGGTACAGCTGTGACGGCCGCTGTTAGTGGTTTCATCGTTGGAGCTGGTTCAACTTCAAGTTTCACTGGATATATTGAAGGTATTGTCACTGGCATCAATACTGTTCTTGGAACTTCACAATCTATCGATGTTAAAGTTCTGAACAGAGTTTCTTCAGCTGGAACGGTAACCGCTATTGATTACCAAAAAGGAAATGGGATTGCATCATTCGACGCCTCTGACACTCTCTTCTTTAAGAACTCATCAGGTATATCGACTGGATACTCTATTTCTCCAGGCACAGTAGTTGACTGGTATGATCAACAACAACTCGCATTGAACACTCCAATCTACTGGAACACAATCGCTGGTAAACCAGTTGATTCCAACTATTCAGATACAAGAAGTGGTGGAAATGACGCAATCCACGTTGTAGTTGTTGATGATAATGGATCCGTAAGTGGAGTTCAAGGAAACATCCTTGAGAAGCACACCTTCCTTTCTAAGGCTAAGGATGCTACCAGAGACGGTGAAGCTCCCACTAAGACATACTATAAAGACTATATCGCTCTCAATTCTGATAACATCTTTGCTGGACATAGTCCATCAAATGCGGCTGATGCTTTCTGGGGTACATCACCATCCGCTGGCGGATTCAGTTCAGGTACCACTCCCTACACCACTGGTGAGGGACAATGGGGACAGAACGCACAGAGTATTGTATTCTCAGCTATTGGTAATAAGTCTTATTCACTTTCTGGTGGTAAGGATTATGGAACTAGTGGTGTAGGTTTTGCAGCTACCCTAGATGGTCTTCAAACCTCATACAATCTATTCTCCAATGAAGCAGAAGAAGAAATTGACTTCCTGATAATGGGTCCTGGTTTGGACAGTAGATTAAAGTCACAAGCTAAAGCTAATCAGTTGATTTCAATCGCTGAACAAAGAAAGGATTGTATGGCTGTCATCTCCCCACATAGAGATGATATTGTTGGTGTGACTGATTCCACAGTTGTTGAAAATCTTCTACAATATTATTCTCCTTTGACTTCTTCTTCTTACGCGGTATTCGATACTGGTTGGAAGTATGTCTATGACCGTTTCAATAATACTTTCGTTTACGTTCCTTGTAACGCTGACGTTGCTGGAACAATGGTCAGAACTGAAATTGAAGCTTTCCCTTGGTTCTCACCAGCGGGAGCTCAAAGAGGTGGAATAAATGACGCTATCAAACTGGCTTACAATCCAAGTAAGGCACATAGAGATCAACTCTATGGGGCGAGAATTAACCCAATCATCAATAAGAGAGGAGCGGGTATCATTCTCTTCGGTGACAAGACAGCTCTGTCATACAACTCCGCATTTGATCGAATCAATGTAAGGAGATTGTTCTTGACAGTAGAACAATCTGTTGAATCTGTCGCTGATGCTCAACTGTTTGAGATCAATGATGATACTACAAGAGCTAACTTTGTAAACGCTGTTGAACCTTTCCTTCGCGATATTCAAGCTAAGAGAGGACTTTTTGACTTCGTTGTAAAGTGTGATACATCAAATAACACTCCTGATATCATTGACAACAATGAATTCAGAGCTGACATTTTCCTCAAACCAACCAAATCTGTCAACTATGTCACTTTGACATTCGTAGCAACCAGAACGGGTGTTGCGTTTGAAGAAGTTGTTGGTACTGTTTGATCTATTAATTACAAAATAAAAACGGAGGAAACACAAAATGGCTACCAAGACATTATCACAATTTAAGTCATCACTGGCGGGCGGAGGTGCCCGCCCCAATCTGTTTGAGGTTTCTATTCCCTCATTCCCAGGTGCTGTTGAAACTAGTGCTTGGGCAACAGATTATCAAAACACTTTCAAGTTCCTGTGTAAAGCAGCTCAGTTGCCAGCTTCAACTGTATCACCTGTTAGTGTCCCTTTCAGAGGTAGAATTCTTAAAGTTGCTGGAGACAGAACTTTCGCAGAATGGACAGTCACCGTCATCAACGATGAGGACTTTACACTCAGAACCGCTTTCGAGAAGTGGGGAGATAAGATGTCCAACTTGTTTGATGCAACTGGTGTTACCAACCCAACTTCCTACATGACCAATGCTTTTGTTAAGCAACTTGGTCGTGGTAAGGAAGCTTTCTCAACCAAGAATGACGGTAATGTAACTTCAGTCCTAAGAACCTACAAGTTCTATGACATCTGGCCTTCTGATATCTCAGCTATCGAACTGAGCTATGATAACACCGATACAATTGAAGAATTTACTGTAACCTTCCAGGTTCAGTACTTCACTGTTGGTGAGACTGATACTACAGCTGATGGTTCATTTGATGCGACAGTTGAAGAAGAAGATGCATCTGTTCTCTAATACTGATATAATCAAGATATAAATACTAGGAGTCAACTCCTAGTATATACTTGAAATGGCGAGATTATTTGGTTTCTCAATTGAAGATGGCGAAAAGACCCCGCCTGGCGTAGTGTCTCCAGTTCCACCGTCTAACAACGATGGTTCTGAGCACTACCTCACGTCGGGGTTTTATGGTTCGTATGTAGATATTGAAGGAGTATATAAAAACGAGAACGATCTCATTCGTAGATATCGTTCAATGGCACTCTATCCTGAGTGTGACAGTGCGATCGAAGATATTGTAAATGAAGCTATTGTTTCTGACACTAATGATAGTCCCGTAAACATTGACCTTCAGAACTTAAATGCCAGTGATGGTATCAAAAAAACTATAAGAGAAGAGTTTTCATATATTCTCGAACTTCTTGATTTTGACAAGAAGGCTCACGAAATCTTCCGTAACTGGTATATCGATGGAAGACTTTACTATAACAAAGTTATTGATCAAAAGAATCCAGAAGCTGGTATTCAAGAGCTGAGATATATTGACGCAGCAAAGATGCGTTATGTTCGTCAGGTCAAGAAGAATCCAAAAGATGCTCTCAATAGTCTAGAAAGACTTGCTGGTGGTGGCAAAGATAATCCGCAAAATTACAATTTTCCAGAGTTAGAAGAGTATTTCGTCTATACCCCTGGTAATTCAAAAACAGGTGCTATTGCAAGTTCATTCACTGGTGGTAGTAGTAAAGGAGTCAAGATGACTCGTGATTCTGTTACTTACTGCACTTCTGGTCTTGTAGATAGAAACAAGGGATCAACACTTTCTTGGTTGCACAAGTCAATCAAACCACTCAATCAGTTGATGATGATTGAGGATGCTTTGGTCATCTATAGACTTTCTAGAGCACCAGAGAGAAGAATCTTCTACATTGATGTGGGTAATCTACCCAAGGTAAAGGCAGAACAATATCTCAGAGATGTGATGATGCGTTATAGAAATAAGTTAGTCTATGACTCTAACACTGGTGAGATCAGAGATGACAAAAAACATATGTCTATGATGGAAGACTTCTGGTTACCTAGAAGAGAGGGAGGCAGAGGAACTGAAATCACTACACTTCCTGGTGGTCAAAATCTTGGTGAAATTACTGACATTCAGTATTTCCAGAAAAAACTGTATCGTTCATTGAATGTTCCAGAGACAAGACTTCAGGGAGATAGTGGTTTCTCACTTGGTAGGTCATCTGAAATCCTGAGAGACGAAATTAAGTTCTCCAAATTTGTTGGAAGAATGAGAAAGAGATTCTCCTCTATGTTCAATGATATTCTGAAGACTCAACTTCTTCTCAAGAATGTAGTTACTCCTGAAGATTGGGAGTATATGAATGACCACATTCAGTATGACTTCTTGTACGATAATCACTTTGCTGAACTCAAGGAAGCTGAACTTCGTGAAAGTAGAATTAATCAAGCAACTTTGGTTGAACCACTCATTGGTAAGTACTACTCTCAGGATTATGTCAGAAGAAATGTTCTCAGACAGACTGATGTTGAAATCAAGGAACAAGATGAACTAATCAAACAGGAAATCAAGGATGGTAAGATTCCTGATCCTGCCGAAGTTCAGGCTATGGAAATGGGTCAAATAGGTGGAGCTCCAAATGCAATTCAATCTCCCCCAGTTCCAGCAGAACCAGAACCTGATGAAACTCCTAAAGGTGGTGAGATCTAAATAACTAAAACATTATTAATACCATGGAAGAATTAATGGATTTGTTGGTGAAGGACGAGTCTCCTTCTCAGGTCAGTGACGCTATCAAAGATTTGTTGTTTGCAAAAACAGCATCGAAGATCGAAGATATCAGACCAAAAGTAGCAACATCTATTTTTGATAATGATGTTGATCTGGACGAACCTCAGGGTGAGGCAGAACTCGACACTGATGTCGATCTTGGTGCTGAGTAAATATAAATAAAACCATACACTAGGGCTTAACAATGGCTAGAACATTAATTATTGGTAATGAGATTGCGGTCCCTACTGCGTTTGGGGCTGCTACTTCATTAGCACAAGCTACAGTGCTAAGAGTAGTTAATGTTTCTGGAGCTGCAGCCACTGTTGGCGTTTCAACAATGGTAGGTGCAGCTACAACAAGTTTTATCACCATTCCCTCAGGAACAGTTGAATATATTGAGAAAAAACCAAATGATGTTGTATATGGAACTGGCACATCCAGAGCCGCTAAAGTAGGTTACACAGGTTAAATCAATGAAACTCATTAGAGAAGAAATCGAAACAGTTGATTTTATCGTTGAAGAACGCAACGGTAAGAAAAACATGTTTATTGAGGGTATTTTCCTCCAAGGAAACCTCAAGAACAGAAATGGTCGTATGTATCCAATGGAAACTCTGAGAAGAGAAGTCCAGAGATACACAGAAAACCATGTCAATTCTGGGAGGGCTCTTGGAGAACTCGGACATCCAGATGGCCCGACTGTTAATTTGGACCGCGTCAGTCACAAGATTGTTTCACTCAAAGAGAATGGAACAAACTTCATCGGTAAAGCTAAAATCTTATCTACTCCTATGGGTAAGATTGCAGAGTCCCTCATTAGTGAAGGCGTTAAGTTGGGTGTTTCTAGTAGAGGAATCGGTTCACTCAAACAAACGAGAGAAGGCGTGAATGTTGTTATT
>UEXM01000095.1_pt1 | contig 25574 bp, 33 predicted proteins | sample 1796661 | NCBI WGS metagenome assembly UEXM01 (sample SAMEA4772469, study PRJEB27181) | metagenome | reverse complement strand
AACAAATGCCCATTGGTAACAAGATCCTGGTTATTGATTCCATTGCGGTGATACATACCTGCTGTCAATGCGTCAGCCCGATCTTCTTTCACTGCTTGAAATACCATGTGTAGATCGTTTGTAGTCAGTGAATACATCGGATCAGTTTCTTTACCTACGCCAAGAAAGTTGCTTGCCCCATCATCGTTACGGCCTTCTCCGCCTCCTTTGTGGCGAGTTGCTTTGTCATGAATAGGAATGCTTTTTTGCACAACCAACGCTTCATGCTCAACTCTTGCATTTCCTGTTGCAGCCTTTGGGAATGAATTGCCACTTGTCATGGTTGGTGCAACATCGGAACAATGAATTATTCCTCTTCCGTCGCCCCTGTTGTCGCTTCTAACGCTTTCATTAGTGAAGAGGGAAGTTTCTTGCCTCTTTTCTTTGCTCGACGCAAGATTCCCGCACAGGCTCTCTTTGTCAAATAGAATCGCTGCGGCACTTCGCCAATCTCCATCAGCACATCCGACAACAAAGACTCTTCTCCTTCGTTGGGGAACTCCGAAGTATTGAGCGTCAAGAATTCGGTAGGCGAACCCATACCCGAGTTTCGCCACTTCTCCGAGAAAGGTGGCAAAATCTTCTCCTTCACTTGACGACAATAAACCTGGCACGTTTTCATAGACGAACCACTTCGGCTGAACTGTTCTAACAATTTTGAGGTAGTGGAGTGCCAAGTTGCCACGTGGATCATCCAATCCAAGTCGCCTTCCTGCATGAGAGAAGGACTGGCAGGGGCTTCCTCCAACGACGAGATCGGCTTTTCCTTTGTATTGTTCCCAATCGACATCGACTACATCCCCCACATTAGGAACGGTTGGGTAATGATGCGCCAACACAGCCGAAGGGAACTCGTCAATATCTGCAAAGGCAACAGGAGTCCAACCAAGATTATGCCACCCAACCGTCGCTGCTTCGATTCCACTGAACACGCTAATGTATCGCACATCAATTCCCCTCCTGTTTTGGCCTCAGTTCATGAGGCATCATGTGTCGCCCATACTTAGGGCAGAACCCTTTGATAGCGCACCAGGGTTCACAGAAGTAACGCTCTGAACCAGAAGGTTTTGTAGCAAACAAATTGCCGTTGTTATCTCCTTTGTACCGTAAGTGTGCAGATGCAAGGGCTTTGAGATCGACAAGCATATCTTTGATTACACTTGCTCGAACAGGCTCAATAAAACGATAAATCTGAGTTGGATTGTTCTCATGACCTTTGGTATGATCCCAACCCCAGTATGATATGTTAGCACCGCCAAATTCCTGTTGCTGTGACTTGCGAAGCATATAGGCATAGAAAGCCATCTCCTTAGACATACTCTCGTACTTTGATGCTTTATCCTTCCACAGACCTGTTTTTAATTCGTGAACGTGATAATTACCTTCGTTATCCATAAATAATCGATCAATGAAACCATTTAGATGCATTTTCACGTTTGTTCCGTTAATGTTTAATTCAACAATTGCATCAACGCCTAATTCGTTTCCTACTGGCTTGAATGCTTGAGGATCAGAAGCCATGAATCTCTTTGCTTCTGCCGTCATCAATTTTCTCATATGATCGGGTTCCTCCAACGTGTATTCATTTCCAGTAGGTTTAGCATACTCGTCATCCCATCCTTTTCTAATTTGAGAGGTTGGTATCAAAGACTGAAAGTATTCATGAACGGCTTCATGGCCTTGTTCATTCTTTAACTTAGATGCGTGTTCAATGTCAAGGCTTCGATCCAGTATAAACTCATAAGCATCATGCACATTCGTTCCTCGAAGCATATTGTCATTCTGAGGTTCTTTGACACCAATAACGTATTTGATAAAATATTGTTGCTCGCAGGTTTGAAATTGACCTAAAGACGATTTACTCACACGGAGTATTTTATCATCGGCCATGCCTGGATGCCATGCGTAAGTTGAATACAAGTCTTTTACAAGCGGTATAGGTCGAGGCATTGGTGCTTTAATCTTCATCAAAAGAACCCCCTACAATATCGCATGATAGATCTGGCTCGATCAAGACTTCACAGGCTGTTGGTTCTTCGTCAATGAACTTTTCATCAATACGTTCTATTGCATCGTCGCTATCAAAGTCCTCCAACTTCAATTGACCAACCGCCGTAAATGCAACGGCTTTACATGAATTACAATCGAACTTTCCTTTCTTTGAAGGAGGTTTGTACCCCTGTTTGAATCGTTCTTCAAGTTCTTCAAGAAGGTAGCCATCTTTTCCTGGTTTCATTGAACGCAAACCATGATTGCTCACTTTGACGCTCTCTTTATCCCAATGCTTGGCGATTTCCCAAAACTCAGGATAGCCTCGCCATAGGTTCCACCAGGAATCCAACGGTTGTTTGATGCAATGAAAACATCCTAAACGATCAAAGTTCACATAAAGTTCATTGACCATTTCGAGACTATCCAAATACTTAATGCAATCATCTTCCGACCATCCCCATTCAACTAACGGGTATCTGTTCTTGGCGTTACGTGGATCATCCTCTTTACCTACACGGTGGGCTTCATCAGCAGCGATTCCAATATATGCAATATCTGCTTCTTTAGCCACCTTCTGCAAAGGTTGAACCTTAGCCTCTCTTGCCCAATAGCAAGGATATGCTCTAAGAGGTGCGCCACGTTGTTTTCCTTTGTTAGCACCACGTTGCATAGTTCCATAAAACCAATCCTCCCATGATCGGGGAGAGCCAACCATCTCAAGTTCGAGATTCTTTTTTGGATATTTTATGTTAATATATTCCATTACCATTTTCATGTAATCAAGTAATTCAGGAAACTCAAATCCTGTATCGGCAAATACAATTCGATTGACAGGCATGGTTGGATCGTCAAGTTCGAGTAAGCGAAGAAGCATAGCGGTGCTATCCTTGCCGCCTGAAAAACAGACTAAGCCAATCAGTTCTTCACGTTCTTCGGAAGTAAGTTCTTTCAATTGGTCATTGATCCCGATCTTCTCATCCATAATATCAATCGCCTACTCAACTGGTTCTATGGTCAATTCATAAATGACCTTGTAACTTTCCAGTTTCTTCTTGATTAAATAGATCGCCTCTTCTTCATCGACATCATCGTTACTTCTCAATGAAAAGTCAATAAACCAATCAATTCCTTCACGACCTACTCCAGTATCAAATGTAATTCCATGTTGTGCATGAAGTTCCCCTCGAACTGCGTAAGACTGTTCAATATATTCATGAGGCATTGTGATCGTGAAACCTGCTTTCTTTGGAAAGGTATATTTTCTTGAGGTCATGCTGATTCCTCCACGTCCAAAGTGTGAACATCGTTAGGATGGTCAAATGAACCGTCAGACAGGCCTGGATAGCCAAACCATTGACCATCTGTGCCTGTTTCTTGAACGAATAGAATGACTGGCTCAGGTCGTCTTAGAGAGGTTCTGTTGAACTTCAATTGAGCCTTCGATACGGTCTTGCCAGTTAGTGAACCGTTAGCATCACGTTCTTCATCAAGATCAATTTCGATCAGTTGTTCAAGATCACGTTCCGTGTCTTTCATCCACGCTGCAACATCAGCACCCATGATTTCGTTTCCGTTCTTATCGTAGGATGGCTTCTCTCCAGTAATCACGTACACTTGAACATTCAATCGGCACAATTCACGGAATGCGTTCATAGCCGAGTTGTATCGGTTCTTTCTGAAATCCCAGTTGAAGCGGCCAATACGGGTGTTGGTCTTTTGACCAGATACCGCTACTGCATCATTGCCAAGTTCAAGATCCTCGATCTTCATTGTAACGCCACAAATATGTAGCCAATGATCCATTCCATCAAACACTAATGTTTTCAGATACGGTGTAGGCATTTTGCCATGAAGTGCAAAGAATTCCTCTTGAGATTCAGCGACCTCTTGAGCATAGAGAAGAATATCCATCGTCTTGTTAAAAGTTTCAGGGTAATCGTATGGTACACGACTACGTGAGTTCTTCACTAACGACCAGGGGTTTAGGATAACAATGTTATCTTGAGAGTCGGCGTGATGTGCCGACTTAGTTGATTCGCCGCCTGCATCGAAGTCAAGACTCCATAACTGTGCGCCATTAGCCTTCTCTTCATCAGTTAATGAATCGGTTACGATACCAGATTTACCTGCCTTACGTGGACCTTTGATGCCGCATAAAACTGGCTTCACATCTCGGACGTGTTTCGATGTAGCAATCTGAATGTATTTTGCAGCAGGGTTGGCAGATGTTGGGAACTCCCATGAACCGCTTGGTGTTGAGGGTACAATTGCATTCTCTTCAAGTTCTGATGGTGCTGAATCCTCAAGGGCTTCCATTGGGAAATCGCTTGGGTCAAATCCAGAAACCATTCCTGTCTGCTGCTCTTTCTTTGGCGAAGGCAATACGGCATTTACTACTGGTGCTTGAGCCACCTCAGCAGTTGAAGGGAGGTTCGTAACCTCTGCCTTCTCTTGCTTAGAAGGTTCTTTAGTCGTATCAACGGGCTTCCAATTATCCAAAAATCCTGTTCCTGTCATTCAATCACCTCAAAAGTTGTCCGTGTGGGAAATGTCGTTAGCGTCAGCAGATGCTTCCTTAGCAACAATGGATCGAAGAGGCATAGCATATACGCTCTTTGCATCCATGTTGATATTGATGTTTCCGTCTGTGCTTTGCCATGTTCGAGAACGAACAATGACCCAAAGTCGGCTACCGCTTGCATAATCTCTCCATCCATCAGACTTCTTAACTTTGAATGCCTGTTGCTTTTCAACGAGATAGCGTGAAACATCAACCCACAGACTTGCGTTAGCATCTTCTCTGCGAAGGCTGTTAGAAGTCAATGTAATCGAATGCTTGAATCCTCCTTCCGTGTATGCGTTTTCCTTTCCAGCATGATCGATGTAATCCACCGTTCCGCTAATAGCGAATAGTGGTCCAAAATCCTTTCCAGATGATAGCACCTTACGGTTTTCCATGTGGTAATCAAAGACATTAGGCAAATCGACAGTTGGCATGAAATTAGCAAGGAATTGATCGGGGGCAAACAATTGAGCAACCTTTGGACGCACCGCTTCATCGACCCATTCAAGACCATAATTAGGATCAATATCAAGGGCATTAAGTTGGTTCTCATCAGGTTCGTCAGAACCAGTTGGCTTCCATGCCTTTTCCATCTCAGCCTTGAAAGAAATTGGTTTTAGCATCTGTATTTCTACTTCTGCTGCGCCAAAAGAGCATTCAAGAGCCATAGGAGGAAGTGCGCCTTCACTAAGGAACTTATCTACCGTGTTGCCGATGAATAGCCATTTTCGCTTTTTCATGAATGCTCTCTTAGGAGATCGGCCATCATCTTTGAGCAAGCAAATATGCGATGCCTCATTATTGATAGCAATAACCCAAAGAGGAACTTTGTCATTGGTTGCAGTTTCTTTGTAAAGCAAACTGTCATCAGCACTCTTTACAATCCACTCGCCGTTTTCCTTGACAACACGACCTATTCCAATAGATCTTTCATTTTGACGAATGCCATATCTGAGGGCTTGTCCTAAATTGATTTCAGAAGCATCAATAGCAGCATCTCGTTGGCGTTGCATCATGTCACGTGTACCGTCATATGCTACAACCATTCCAACCCATGTTTCGCCTTTGCCGCCCGATCCTTTGCGTCGAACCGAATTCACTTCAAAAGCAGAAGAAAAGAATTCATAATCTTCTTCATCTAATCCTTCTAAACTTTGTTCAGCCTGAGTCCAGATTTCAGGGTAATTCTCTCCGACAAAGATGGCAAAATTAGCCATCACTTGATCTTCGTTTTCATTCTTTGCTTCCATTATTCGTTTCAATGCCTCGTTTAACATAATCATTCACTCCCGCAGGGTTTTATCCGAAGCGTGTTGGGGTCTTAAAGCCTCACTAATTTTCTCTACCAGTTTCAATGCTTCTTCAACTTCTTCATGATCGAGAGGTTGAGGCAAATAACCGTTAAGTTGCCTCACCGATTCTAAACCAGTTGCTCTTGGACTTAGTGAAAAGTATCGCTTGAAGGTGTGGCATAACTTTGCTATGTCCTCTGTTTTGACGAATGTATCTTTCCATACCAGTCCCAATGCTTCTAATGTGCGATCTATCGCATCTATGCGCTTAGAGAACCACATAATTGGCCGTATCTCATAACCGCATTTAAATTTAGTAGATAGTCGGCATCTGATGTCGCCTCGAAGTAACATTGCAGACATCAAGGTATCAGTCAAACCATCTTGTGATAAAACCATGCTATCGGATAAATCAAAAGCACCAGGATCAGGATCACAAGACTCATTGCCGACATTGCGAACATTACCATTGACAATCTCATCCATCCAATTAACCCCTCTTTTTCTGCCGCCCATTCTATCCAACTAAGCCATGTTTTTGTCATCATCTCCATATTCTTCATCCCATCTTTTTGTCAATGCTTCAATTTCATCTATGCTAACACAGTCGTTGCGACCCGCACGACTGGCGACAGATATAATCATGCCTTGAATGTAAGCCCCATAATCACCCCAACCAGAAGCAATTACTTTCACATTGACAAAAAGCGGAGTGTTAATGGAAACCTCTTCGCCTTCTACGATTTTGTGTGGATTGGTGAAACGTGTCAGAGATAACATCGGATCAATATCAACCAGCCCAACAGGATAGTATGAATCTCCATCGACTACTGCGACTCGCCATTTCTTTAATGCAGGTCTTGATTGAGGGGTTTGTTTGACATATAGACCTCCTACAACCTTGAATACGGATTTGTGAGCCTCTTGTATGTTCATTAGCACATTCTCATATATCGAACTCTCATAAGTCAATATACCATTAGCGTTCCAAAGAACAACTGGTTGATCGGTTCCTACTGTTTGCAGATAGTAACTGGCATCATCGATCATCGTCATGGGTTTTAAGACCCAACCTGGAATTTGTTCTCTTCGTTTCTGAAAAGGCATGGTTTCAACTGAGGGAGTTAGCAAATCAACAATCATCATTTCAAGATCACGACCACTTGCATATTCAACAAGATAAATGCCCTGCTTCAAATCTGCCGATTGTACCATGTTCCATGTATCTGCCTCTAACTGTATTTCATCGCCAGTCGTATTAAACAGTGCAACCTTAACACCAGGAATAACGTGTAAAGTCATTCTCTCGCCTTCTGGTATCTCAATGTACGACTTGCCAAAAGGAATCTCAGATAATGAACATATTGATGGAGAAGGAATCACCATAGGTGAACCGATTGCAGGTTTCAATACATCATGTATATTCTCTTGTCTTGACAATCGATCACACACTCTTTCTAACCCAATCAGAAAAGATGCTTTACGGACGTGTCTCATTAGTTCACCATTAGCATGAGCAAGTGCTTTGACAACATCATAACGATTGATTGGATTTTGCCTATTGCTTAATCTCAAAAAGAAACAACGCAAATCTTCTTCTTTGATTCGAGAAAATAGCGGCCTGATCATTAACGCACGTTGCTCGTTATCTTCACACTTTTCTAATACGTTCCTGGTGACTTCAAACACTCTGTCTATAATCGCAACCGTTTTGTTTGCTTTAGACAACTGGCTCAATATAATAATTGGATCGGGATTTTCTTCTATCTCTTCGGGGTACAGATCCGTCAGAAGAAAATAAATCTCTCTCAAATCCTCATCTGAAAGCCTGTGCTTTGAAGAGGGAGCGTGAGACAGATATGCGATTTTCCATTGACTCATAGGAGACATCAAAAGCATATTCTTTACGATCTTAGATTTGTCTTTGGGTATCGCCGTACCTACACGTATAGATTCAGCAAAGACACGATAATTCAAAACATCACCTATCTAATAGATCATCTAATGAATCTTCATCAGGAATTATGCTGAGTATAATTGCCTTAGCCCAATCGGTTCTAATCCAAAGTTCTTTTCCTAATCTTCGATCTTGACTTAACGGCCTCGTTCTTCTATTGATGACTATAAATGCCGCATCTTTCACATCTCGAATTGAACGCCTATTGCCTGTCATGTGGGCAATTATGTAAACACAATCGACAATCAATGACTTAGGAACTCTTGGTGCTTTCATACGAGTTCTATTCCACAGATCAAACACGTATGGTAATGATTCGGTTGGCAAATCTAAAGCAGAAATCATTTGTTCCATAACTTCTTTGTGATGCTCTTGCCAACGCTCAATCTTAGTCATCATCCATCACCACAAATTCATCAGGTTCATCTTCCCATGCTTCATCATCGTGAATCACTTCAACTAACTTGTCAAGAAGCAATCTCGCTTCATCTCTTGACAGCATAAAACCTTGCTTCGTATAGCCAGTATATCCACGTATTGAAGGGATCACTCTATTCAACCGCAGGTTCAATACTCTTGAATTGTAAGCCTCGCTTGTCATCACGTGAAGTTCAAATCCAGGTGTGAATTGTGTTTCGACTACACCAAACACTCTCGTATTGAAATCCTTGTCATCTGCCATCTACTCTTCCTCTCGGATTTCTTTCTTTCGCTGATTGATTTCATAAGCCCGATCATCTAAAACTATGTGAACGCCTTTTAGAATTGGATCGACGCAATGTTCACCGCCACAACAGGGGCAGATTAAATCATCTTGAATCTTGATATATTGCTGAGAGTAATTGATTTCTTCAACTCTAAATACAGCCCCACAACGATCAGCACAAACAGATACAGTTCCAATTAAATCTTCTGGAACATTTATCTCTCCTTCCGTGTCAGTAGCAGTTTTCACTTCCTCTTGAATCTCCCACCCTATATTGTCTGCAAGTGCCATAATCCAATGGTGGTTATCAAATACCGATGTTCCAAACTCATTATCATGCGGTTTTGAGAAGTGTATCTCTCGAAGGGTCAATTGCTTAACTCCTGTTCTGATGTAAGCCCCTACGTTTGGAAGAACCCAACGCCCTTCACCTAACGCAAGGGAGTTCCACAAATAGTACGCCCATTCAATATCTTTATTCGTTGCTATCGGCATCTCGCTCGTCATAAATCCACCTCCTACATTGTGGGCATTGTAATGTTTTACGATCTTGCCCAGTAAATATGTCAAATCGAGTTCCTTCTCTCTCAATCATAGTCTTATGGCCGCAATCGGGACACTTACATTTGACTACAACTTCTTTCTGTTTTAGTTCGGTCATTCTTCCTCTTCCTTCAAAACACATTTCCTTGTCTTTAACCAAGTTGAACAGAATCTAAATCCAGATGCAGCAGGTTTAGAACACCCTTTACGGATGCAAGATCTTCCAAAGAGCCTCACTCTTCTTCACCGACCTGTGGCGTATTCCTCACGTTTGTAGTGTAAAATTTCATACCGCTTTCATCGGTGTGGATCCATGCCCAACGCCAATTCCTCATACTGTTGTTCCTACTCAATTTTAATTTGTTGAAAATGTATTCCTCAGCATCCTTCAATATCGGTTTAGCGTATATGCTTTGGTGAATGCCGATCAAGATTTCTCGCCATCCTGCTTTATCTGGAGGGGAGATGACAATGTTTGGTTGGTTATCAACCAGGATGAACATTCCTTCATCTTCTGTGTTCATGATGACTTCAAATTCTGTTTGCATCTCTCATCCTCCTTTTCCATTCTTTCTTTTACGTTCAGTATTCGAGTATCAATTTCATTTAGGACATCGTATCTTTCTACGCCAGTCATCGAATTGTAATTTTTACTTCCAAGAAGCATTCCTCGATCAGCAAATAGTTCAACCAGTAATTCCTTATACGGAGTTTGAAATGATTCGTTTTCGTTGCGAATACGAATTCTTTCCTCTGGATTCCCTCTACGGAATAGCCACCACATAGAATAACCCAAAGGCGTTAGGGTCTTAAAGCCTCACTCATCCTTCATCAACTCAGATGGAGGTACTGCATAGCGATGATAGGCTATGTGCCATCTCTGATAAGCAATCCACCGAGCAATCAAATTGATTTTGTTTTTAGGATATTTACTGCCACAATACGGGCAATATCGGAAACCGTCGATCACCCAATCAACACTTACTTCATGACCACATTTCCAAATCTTAGATATTTTGGCTGATGGTTTTCTTGGTCTTATCTCAGGTATTTCGAGAGTAGGTATAGGGGCTTGAGAAGTCATTTTCACCTCTCCCTCATGCCAGTTAGTGTTCTATATCGCATATGCTTGCGTTTCAACCATAAATAATGGCAAGGTTCGCACATGGGAATGTTCCATTTGTTCACCATCTCTGCGTTGCCCTTGCACTTAGTAACGTGTCCGTATCGACACTTCATGTTTAGAATTGGATCAATGCTTTTCTTATTCATCAGAATCACTCCCACTCTTCACCTAAAAAAGACGATGTAGATTTGTTTTCATCGAATTTAATCACAGGAACATAAGCCCTTTTCTTACGATCTTCTTCTTCATCCTTTTCCGACCATTTACAGGCTTCACATTCTGTTTCTTTGAATAGAGTATCTTTGCTTTTAATGCGATTCTTTCTGTCATCGTTCATCATAGGATGGCCGCACCATTGGCATTCTGTAACAAGATCACATTCTGAAAAGAATGATCCTGGTGTCAAGTCATATTCGTTATCGTCAGTTCTCAATCTGAAATGTTGTTCCCAGTCTATTGCAGACCAAAGGATCGGGGTTGCTTCCCATCCCTGATTCTCAAACAATGGAAAGAAGATTTGACAATCCTCATGTTGAGGGGTCATCATATCGAAAGCAGCCGACACATCATCTTTCGCTATCCATCCTCGAAATCCTCCTTCACTGATAAAAGCAATTCCTTTTTCCTCATCCAAAACATAGTGAGGCAGGTCAAGGTATGGAATGAAAGCGATTACCTCATCCTTTCGTGGCCTGGATTCAAATGATCCGCAGAACGGCCATTTAGACTCCCTGCAACGCATAAATGAAACTATAATAGGCGATTGTGGGGCTTTTGGAAATTCAACGAGCGAGGCCATATTATCCCCTCAACCTTTGAAGCACATCTTTAGCGGGACCTGTTAGAATCAATAATTCTTTTCCTTCTTCATCAAAAGACACTTCCCAACGAGAAGTGTTAGTAAATTGTCTCTCTCCTTCTTGGTTCTCGAACCATCTTCTTGCAGGTATCATCCTCATCCATGAAGGCGGTTGCCCATAGACTGAATGGATCGTAGTCCATATTTTACTGGGGGCAGAACGAGACTTTGGCTTCTTATGGAAAACAGTTGTTTTCGGACCACCATTTTGTTTTGGCCTACTCATTCGCTCACCTCTTCACGGTATGCTTCCTTCAATTTGTTAAGGCTCAAATACGAAACATAGCCGAGTCCGTATGGCTTGTTTGGGTTGTTGTTCTTGTTCCCCTCAACGACAACATAAACAATGTTTGGAAGATCTTCTTTAGGATGCCTTCCTTCCTCAAGTGCCTTTTCCCATAGAGGGGTAATGTAAGGATTGATGCAAAGAATCTGGATCACATGATTTGACATACGGTTTGGGGCATACCCATATTTTCCGACATGACGATTTTTTGCATAATCCCAACGACCTTTCATCCATTGTCGCTCTCGCCATCGGCTACCTATTTTGGGAAGATCGTCGCTCATGCTTACAACCCCATTGCTCGATCAAAGTCGTATTCCTCTTCCAAAGCCTTCTCTTCATCATGCGCTGCTTGAAGTCCATAGTGGCCTTCGGGCATTACTGGATTGCCTGTGTATTCTGCCCAATGCTGTTCAGATGCAAACCAACGCTCGCCAATGGCGGTTAGGGCAATGAACTTACCAGGATCGGCTGAAACAACACAACGCCCAGTCTTTCCTTCAATGGCTACAACAGGGGTGTCAATTGGAATGTGCGTGGGAATTTCTGCATTAAAAAATTCTGTGATGGGTGTATCTCCCTCGACAGGTTTAGCCTCATAGATTGCACGTCGCGCTGAACGCTCTTTTGTTTCTTCGTACCATGCTTCATCCTCATCCATGCGAGCCTCATGACAGCGTAGGCAGATAAAGTCGGGAGCATCTTTTGGAACATCCGATGCAATTGTCAATATTCCACAATCAGGACAAGGGCTTAGTCTTGGATCGGTTATATCGGCCACGCTAATAGTCGGTGGACTATCCTCTAATGCTTCGATTGGAAAGTCCTCTTCATCGTTGTGATAATCTACAATGGATTGAACAGTAAGGGAAGATTCGTATTCTAAGTCCGACACCATTTGTTTCATGTTATCAGATTCATCGAAGGGCAAATCCTCTTTCGGCTTGATAATGAAGCGGATTGGTCGGCCACGTGCAAAACGACCCGTTTGGGAACGCTCACAGGTGATTAGAAGGCGGTGGGTGTCATTGAGGGTGAATCCGAGTTCAGTCCACGTATGGTAGTAATTTCCATCCTCATGTGGTGTTCTTTCTAAGAACTCAGCCTGAGCCTCGAATTGTTCTAATGCTCGCTTGATGGTTTGCACGTGGCAACCTGCGAGTTCTGCAACATCCTTGATAGTGATTTCAGCATTGAAGTAATCAGCAGCCAGTTGATGCTTAATCCAGGCCACAGGTTGCTTCTTGAAATTGTGTGGGTTCTCTTCCTCGATCTCATTTTCCTCAGCAATGCGTTCAGAGTATTTGATTTCATCCACAGGTGGCGTTGGGTCGGCAACAACGGCCACCACTTCTTCTGATTCGCAGACCGTAGCGGAGTGAACAGTCTCGTCAGAAGCAGGACTCGGATCGGTAAAGGGCATAGATTCCCCGCCAACCTCCTTATCCTCTTTAGGTGTGGAATTTGAAATCTCATCGGCAAGTGCGATGAGGTGTTCTGTTGCGTTGTGTGTTTCTTCAACGACAGGTTCTGATACAATCTCTTCAAGACGTGTAGCAGTAAATGTGAAGTTGGTTTTGGTGGATGGGTTCGACACGCTTTTGAAAGAACGTCGAAGCGAATCAACCATCTCTGCAACCTCTACTGGGTTACGAACTTCTGGAAGCAACTTTTGGTCGATCTTCATGCGACCCGATTTAGGATCAACTTGCATAGCATGATTGATTTGATTGTTCATCATGTTCAACCAGTAACGAGCAACGTAGTCATCGCCCTCACATAGTTCAATAATTGCATCAACCAGGAAACCAATCACCCAATCCTTCGGAATGGTCGCAGGAGTTACTTTGTCAGACAAACCAACAGGAATGGAAACCATCGCTTTATCCTCATCACAAGGAACGATTGTGTAAAGCCAGTCACCTTGACGGATTTGAATATCGGACTTCTCAACCTCAGCCTGTGGCACTTTGCCACGACTTTTGCGTTCATCGGAACTGAGGAATATTCCGTTAGTGGAATGCCATTTCTTTACCAATACTTCGCCCAACATCTTCAATGTTGCACCAAGATCGGGGGTTAATGCTTCGGGGTCTAATTCTGCAACTGCTTCTTCTACTATTTTTCTACTCATATTTTTACCTCATGTCTCTCAGGGACATAACGTCCACATAGAGCAGGGTATATGAAGATTACTTTGATTGAGTTTGTAATCTGTACGAGTTAGTGGTTATTCGATTTAGTTCAGAGTGCTTCTCCAACAACTGATAATTAAGACCCCAATAACATACGGGATATAAGTCTCCTAATAGGCTTGTAGTTCGAGGTGCGTGATGAGAGTTCTGGTCGATCAACTTGACAAACACAGGTTCTTTTCCCAATACATTATTCAATGCTGCTTGAGTCACTCCATGTCTTGAACCATAGGTTCCTCTTGAATCATTTAATTTTTCATATATTGATCCTGTATCTAACTCTACAAACTCTTTCAACATCTTGATTATAGTCACTCGGACTCTGCTTGTTCTCGCCATAAATTTAACGAGAAGTAAAACCATATTAAATGCTCACATTGGAGGCATTGGTGGTGAAGGATTCATGCGAATCACATCATCGATCCTCAGAACCATAATCGCTGCTTCTGTCGAAGAAGTTAGTGCTTGAGTGTGAAGTTTCTTTGGTTCAACGAGGAATTGTTCAAGAGCGTTGTTTCTTAACATTCCTTTTCTATCATCTTCAACGTCGATAAAATATGCCAAATCGTTGTTTGCGCTCTCTCTAACAAGATCGAGGATTTCATCGACAGGATCAAGACCTGCATTCTCTGCTATGGCAGATGGTATATCCAGTAGAGCCTCAGAAAAGGCATCGACAGCCATTTGAACACGCCCTCCAGGTCGGCAACTAAAATTCAATGCGTTGTGGAGATAAGCATGAGTTGCGCCCCCTCCAAAAACGATTTTGTTGTCCTGGTTCATTAGCCATGCAATACCTACACAATCCTCCAACGCCCTTTCTATTTCCTCAGCAACGTGCTTTGTAGCACCACAGGCTATGATAGATTGAATTGGTGAATCATTGCTTGAAATCAATATCAAATCGTGGTCAAATTTGTCAGAAACATGGAAAGAACATTTTCCTATGTCACCTTCACTAATCGGATTCGATAGGCTTGATACTACATTTGCTTTAGCGATTCTACTAACGGCATCAAGGTCGGATTTCTTTACAGAATGAACAGCCGATATTCCGTATTTCTTTAGATAATGCAAAGCGAGATCGTCAATCTTTTTCTGTGTCAAAACCACTTGTGCGCCAGATTGCTTAATCAATTCAACCATCTCTCGAATCGCTTCTTCTTCTTGACGAAGGAACTCATCGACTTGAGCAGGATTAGAAATTTGAACTTGAGCATCAAGACTGGTTTTCTTCGGCTCAATAGCACAGTCTAACAGAAGAATGTTAGCATCCTCAATTGTTCTTTTCATGACTTGACTTGCTAAATCTCGCTCGATCACTATACCTCCTACGGCATAAGTGTCCTCTTCGGATGTGCCACTTGCAGAAACATATCGAATATCCTCAATCGAATCTGCGTTCACTACTACTCGTTCAGCAAGTCTCGCAAGATGATCTTGAATGCCTTCTGCTGATTTACCTGTCAATGAATTATATGCGCCCCAATAAAGTAAGGTTTGAGTTAAGCCATGCTCATCTCCGACCATACTGCCTACCATCTCAGACAAATCTTCAAGAGTATCTAAACAAAAGTCTTTGGCGATTCGATAGCCTTTGCAGATTGTTGTAGCGTGAATGCCTTTGTCAAGAAGTCTTTCAGCCTGTTCGAGCAAAGCACCAGATAGAACAACAGCAGATGTAGTACCATCATAACAACGGCTTTCCTGTGTCTTAGCGACTTCAACGATCATCTTAGCCGCAGGGTGTTCAATCCCGATCTCTCTAAGAATCGACACACCGTCATTTGTGATTAGGACATTCCCTGCTGGATCAATGAGCATTTTATCCATGCCCAATGGACCGAGAGTTGTTTTGATTGCAGCACCAACGGCCTTAGCCGCTTGAATATTGTTTCTTTGTGCGGCTGAACCGTTTGTTTGTTCAGTTCCTTTTTGCATGATATACACAGGTTGTTGAGCGTTGTTAGCAGGTTGCATAAACCAAACGTATCAATGTCTTTCTTATCAATCCTCACTCAATGTCCTTCGACCATCCTCTCTCAGACAATCGTATGAACAAAGATGCTTAAGTTTACCATTCACCCAATCAAATCCTGTAAAGCCTTGAGTTGATTCTGTGATTGCTTTTTTGCATATGTGGCATGGGACAGTCATGTTGTTCAAGCCTCCATACGGAACTCTTCACCATCATCGTCTTTGCCAACATTAGCCTGTTCAATGGCCTTGCTCTTGACAATCATTTCCATAGCATACTGCCACCTCCAGGCCACAGGCTCAGGGGCAATAATATACACGGATGGATCGGGATAGATAGGTTCAACAATCCATTCTTCTATGTCAGATTCAGGAATCATTTGATCATATCTCGTAATAACATTTTGACCATTCGTTTTGGACTTCTTGATTTTCACCAGTCCGTCAAATCCTGGTTGGATGATCTTGATTACATTTCCATTAAACGCAGTTCCAGAATCGTATTCGTAAATTGGAACGATCTCGCCTTCATAGTAGATTTTGCCGTCAAAGCGGTTTAAGAATCCGTGTTCAATTTTGAGTTCGTCCTGTTGTTTCTTTGTTGCTTTCATGCTATTCTTCCTCCTTCAAATAATTGAGAGATTCCTCTTCGATAAGATTGGGATTCACCCAGTTGGGAGTTGAAGCGTAGCGATGTAGCATTGAGAACCTTTCGATCAACACAAAGATGAACACGACCAGGAAGAAGGCTATTGCCAGTCCAATCAGTAAATCCATACTCATTGAGCCACCTCCACGTTCCGTGTGATCCGACAATTAGGATAATCAGAACAGCCCAAGAACACACCGTTACGGCCTTTCTTTGGCAAAAGGATTCCATTACCGCACGTACATTCAGTCGGCTTAGGAACGTCTTTGTAAATCGAATTTATGCGGTTCAGAAGATTACGCCTCCAGTTCTGAGTTCGATGAACACGTGTAGTCGAATGGAAGCCATGACCTTGCTCATTAACGCATATAACACGGATAGCATCGCCACCCGCTTTACGACTCCATTCTTCACCGATGGTGGAATAGACCCTAATTCGGAATCCATCGCCATACGGTGCTTCATAGACCGTTTCCTTGCAGGGATGGCCTGGTTCTGCCTGTTGGAATCCTAAGCAAACCATGAATGATTCCATGTTCTCAGCAGATATGAGTTGATATTCAGCAGCCATCAGACCACCTCTTCGACAGTAATGCGGTATTCGGTCTTATGCCACATGAAATAACCACGATCATAGGATGTGCTTGCCATCATCTCAGTCATATCACATTCTCGATCACCGCCGCTTTCATCCATCACAAATTTATGCCACAGTTGCTTGACCTTTTCCTCATCCTTACTAATCATGGTAATCTCGGGAATCCCGCCATTCTCAGTAATGAGGATATACACCAGATTCTCTGGATTAGGACAAAGACAAAAACCGTTTTCTGGAACGATTGACACTTCATCAATCTCCTTTGGAATGATGTTAGAGTTGCATTCCTCGCACGTTTCCATGATTGACCAATCGTACTCAGCCAGTTCTACTGCATCGCCTCCATCGACAATCTGTTGCCGTGTTTCAGCGAGGGTTGGATGTGGAGTATGTGCTACACCAAATCGGATGTTTTCTTCTTCCAATTCATCATGAGACATCTCGAATACAATGCTTTTGTAAATCGTTAAAGCGTTCTCAGTAAGATCATCAATAGACATCTCTTCAACTGGAGTTTCGTAATCTGGAGATCGGCTCATTCGCTCGCCTCCTGTCGCAGAGTCTCAACTCTTTTGGCAATCGCATCAGTCAAATCGTTAATCATAGTTCGATTAAATGTAGATAGGAAATCCTCTATGTTTGGAATGATTTCACCTGATGGTTGATGAACCAAAGGAAATAATGTAACCAAAGTTTCGTAATCTGGAGATAGGCTCATTCGCTCGCCTCCTTCACATCATCCATTGCTTGCTTGCTGATACGTCGCTGAAGGTCAAGGAGAGCCTTCATCAAGCCGTCTTGAAGCAATTCAAGGCAATCCATGTCATAGAAGTCCTCATTGCTCTCAGCATTGGGGTTGAACTCGAAAGAATCAAACGAAATGGTGTAGCCGATTGAGTGCCACATCTCATCATGTTCAGGCTTAGGATCATCATGTTTAGGCTTAACAACTTCAAACATACGTGGATAGAAGGAAACCCCTGCACTGAACGTGTAATCACTAATAACACGGTTCAATTCCTCACGTGTCACAACTGCATTGACATCATTTTGAGGACGATGATGTAGCGTCGTACTATTCACACACCATTGATCGACCATAAACACCTTTCCTGCAACGCGTTCTGCGGTTCTTTGACCGTATATATTCTGAATTATGTTCACATCGTTGGTGATGCGAATGTAGGTCGTCTTTCCTGGTTTGTTGTAAGATGTGTCGTAAGGAACGCAATATTCCTTTGTGATGGGATTCACGACTGGTTCTTCCCGATCTCTAATAGATTCAGCAAACGAATCATCAAACGATTCAACAAAAACACGGAACGCTTTTTTGGCGATTGTAGTCCATTTCTTGAGAGTGTAGGTAATATCACCAGTTGCCTTGCGATGCTTTACGAGGCCATACATGGAGTTGTAATCAGTAAACACAACGTCAATGTTCTCTTCCTCATAGCGAGGGTGAAAGACCCATGTATCTTTGAAACTAAGACGATAGCCGAATTCCGTTTCATACGTGTCCTTCTCGAATGTGCCGATGAAGATCGGTTCTTGACCACCATAACGAACTTCATGAGGGACATTATCAGTTGTGTTTGGCAATGTCAAAAACACCCTGTAATTCTTCCCATCCTTGAGATAATTGTATTTTCTATCGTCCTTAACGACTTGAGTTTTCAAAAAGGCATACATATCATTCAACTCCTGTAACGCCACATTCAGAACAATCAGCCCAAATGCCATCATGATCGGGCATTCGTGTCGCTTCGCTTTCAAGGAATTCGGGACAAGTCTCGCCACAATCTGCACAAACGACAGTCCTCGTCTCAGTTAGCAGAATCATGTTGCCATCTTCATCATCTTTCCAGCAGCCACTCATCCCTACATAGGAATCAGATATAGCATCAAGCACTTTTTCATACAAGTGTCTATCTATTTCATGTAGTCTGTCGATCATTTGTCTTGCTGTAAACTTTTTATTTGTGTTGTTCTTTTTTACATCTAAATTTGTCATTTCAATCACCTCACTCAGTTGGCTCAAATCCTGCCATGTCGTCCATCTCGTCTGCTTCTCTGTTTTTGTTTTCATATGTTTTTCCTGTCATAATAACTTCTCCTGTTGTGTCAATCCACCCCATGTAGGGTATATCAAGCATTTCCTCCTAAGAGGTAGTCTGTTGCCATTCCATCAATTGCCACATAACGGTCATTTTCAAACCCATGCCCAACTCTGACGAATTGACAGAAAACGTGGATGGCTACTTGATGTAATCGTGGAACCGTAAGATAGTGGTTGTCAAGTATGAATCCCATCTTCCTCTCCCATGCGTTTCCTCCATCCATGCGAACCTTTGCCATTCGAGGGCATGAGTTACCTACACCGTTTTGCGAGGTCGTCATGCCAAAGTCGCCCATAGTTCGATCATCCATGCCAGTTCCAAAGTGAAGGTTACGTTCCACAAAGATGTCTGCATCAAATTCCATGAATTCCCTAAATTGGCCTCTAAAGTGCCTACAATGCATGACATCCTCGCCATTGAACTGGAGGATGAACTCATGGACTTCTTGCTTCTCAACAGCAAAAGAACCGTTGTTATTGGGCAAGGATTTGATCTTGAACTGGTCTTTCAAATGTTCAACGCTTTTGCCATCATTCCTGTTCACAGATTCTCGATCTTTAGGCTGTTCACACTTTGTCCGTTCAAAGTAAACTCCTTGAACTTCATCCTCGCTCAGATGAGATGCCTTCTTGATGAAATCGAAGTTTGGATTCTTTGTTTCAAGTTGATCGAAATCCTCCATCGAAATACGCTGTGTTGATCCGTCACTCCACTCAATCAGAACGCATTCCTGGTCCTCACAATCTTCATCCTCAGCCTGGATTTGAGTCTCAGACTCACCTTCACAATGCTTGCAGATTCGCTTGCTTTCGAGTTCTTCATTACTACTGTTCATCATCTCATCAAGTGTGATGTTGGCAAGTGTAGAACCGCAGGAACGATACTGATTGATAGTGCCGCCCATGTGCTTCTTGAACTTTCCAGATTTAGAATGGGTTGGTAGTCGATCTCTGCACAACTTGCCTCCACATTCACAGCACACGCCATGTTCTTCATCTTCTGTGATGATAGTTGAACATTCAACGCAACGGTCAATGTCATCATCGACATCATCAGAATGATCGGGTGTATTGACCTTTGCAGTAATTCGACGCTTCTCTTCATCAGTCAATCCACAGTGACCTGAATGCAGAGGAAAGCCCCCTTCTTCTTTGAGAAGGCTAACGCCACAATCAGGACAAATGGTTGATTCAGATATGTTCATGTGTGTGTCTAAGGCATCCTCAGAGGTGTCCTGTGGCTGAGAATCGCCTTGACCCCACATCTTATCCTCATCACGCTCAAACGCCCCAGTTAGACGTGTTCCAACGTCATTATCGAAAGGAACGCTTGCATTGACAATGATGTTCTGCTTTTGCGCTCTGGTGAATGCAACATATGCCATGTTTACTTCATTGATAGCAGATTCAACAGATGCTTGAACCGATCTTTCGCTCATGAAACATGGCTTCGATGCGTTGCCTCCTTCTTCATCATCGAAATCGACTTTATCCATGTATGAATTGACAACAAACATGACGTTAGCCTCATCGCCTTTGTAGCGATGGATTGTAGCGATGTGAACTGCGTTGCCACCACGTTCTGAGAACAGGCTGTTTTCAACCCAGTTCTCAATAACTGATACAACGCTTTCCTTGCCAGTTGCAGATACATCGTTGCCGTTCTCTTTAGCATACAATTCAACGAATGCAGTAAGGAGTTCAAGATTACCCATGACTTCTTGGAACGCAGTGTCCTGTGCCATGCTCTTACGATCTCCCTTGAACATATCAGAATACTTGCCGATAGCAACATTCACCATGCCCTCAATATCTCGCTTAAGCGATGAGATTCGAGAGGTGGTAATCTTGTGCCATCCAAGACCCAATACGGACTTGGCTGCACCTTGCTTGGACTTATCATCCAAAGCATCAGAACGGTTCTTCTTAGCCAAAGAAAACGCTTCCTTGACCAATCCGCCATCCTCATCAGATGGAGTCGATACAGGTATTCCATTCTTGAGGAATGCCTTGATGAATCCAGCGAGAGGCTTCTTGATTCGGCAAAGCATCCCAAAGGTGGTATCTTCACCATGCAGTTCAATCGACTTTCGATAGGCTTCTACAACCTCTTCCGTCTTGACTTGAACTGGCAAAGCACCAACAGGCCAATCGTAACCTGCTTCCAAAGGAGATCGATGTGCTTGATAATCTGGAAGGTCTAACTCTTCACCATTCAAGAACGGTTTGTACGCCTTGCGAACTTCATTACTGAATTGTTCACAGGCATAACGGGCTGAGGCAGCGACCATTGCAGTTCCACGCCAACAGATAGTCTGTGGATAGAATGTAGCACCGATAGACTCAGCATTGTCCTCAAACGCTTTACTTGAGGCTCCAGCGAATAGGTAGATGGCCTGTCTCAAATCGCCAACAATAATCTTGTGTGCATCCTCTTTCACCAATCGCCAAACCAGTTGTGCTTTGAGTGTGCTGAGGTCTTGCACCTCATCGATCATGATAACATCAGCCTTCTCATGATCGGGTATTTTGAGGTCAAGTGCATGGGGCAAGTAGATTTGATCTTTCATGCTCAAAACCAGTTCACCTCTGCCACCAGAAACAGTCACCACTTCAACATCAGAGTCATCATCAAGTTGGTTCTCAAACTCATCACCAAAGGTGGATGAAAGGAATGAAATGACCTTCTCAACACAGTTAGGTTTGATGACTGAAACGCCATTCTTGAATGTACGCCATGATGAGATAAACTCGCCATCGACTTTGTGATTACCATTCTTTCCAAACTGTGAACCAATAGCCTTTCCACCGATCTTCTTCAAGTGACCTTTGTTCTCAAAAGACATGATTGTTTCACCATCATATTCTCGAACAATAGCCTTCTTATCAGTAGCAAAGGACTTGGCTTTTACACCGCTTTTACTGCCTTTGCTTGCTGGAGGGAAGCGACATCCACCAGTCTCAAGGATAGCGAACTGAGCCGACTTAATCATTGCAGGGTCGGTGGTTCTGATGAGTTGTGTCATGGGCTTTGCTTCTTCCCACCATCCACGTTGATTCTTATTTGGAACGACAGCATTCATGAAGGACTTTCCTTTGCCACAGTACGGCCTAAGTTCGATCTTCTCAAACGCAGTTTCGATGGCAACAGATAGAATCTCAACAACGAGGTAACAGACGTTCATATCGCCTAAATTACGAGCAGTATTATCGTTCCAGTTTTGGTTAGCACCAACTCTTTCGATGATACTGGCAACCTCTTTGACATCATCTGCATGGACTGATGGAGGGATGTATGGCACACCATCCTTAGATGAGCCGAATTGAACTCCCTCTTGACGAACTGTCGATGAAGGAATGAAACCCTCATCCATCACAATTTGACAAGCCTTGACTAAATCACCAATCATGTCATTGAATGCATGACTGGTGGTTCTAACTTCCATTGCAGACTTGGCGACTTCGAGAAGCAACTTTCTATCATCAATAGAACCAGTTCCTTCCTCAAAGGACATGACATCCCTTCCCAACCATCCTGCAAGCGTCAAACGAGCGATTCTGGCGTATCTGTCATCACCATAGGACTTGAGGACAACTCTATCGAATCCTTCCCCCTTAGACCTATTCATGAGCATTGAATGTCCTCCAGCATTGACTGTGTTTCGTCCACCAAAGATCTTGATGTTCAGTCCATCAGTAGATTTGAACTCAATCAATATGTCCTTGCTTCCCAAAGCGATGTGGCGATTGAATGCTGTCATGGCTGTAAGGAGGTTAGGTGCTAACTTAGCAACGATGTGAGTCATGCCCTGCAACAACGATGTCTTTCCAGAACCTGCAACGGCTTGAACTGCGATAGAGATCGGGTCGCCACCGTTCTGATGTTCATAGATAGCATCAGCAAAGTCATCAAGAACAGCCTGTTGTTCATCAGACCAGGAATTACCGTTACGATCAACATGAGGCATTGCATTAAACAGAACTTGCATTTTGGTACTCATTCAGACCACCTCCTTGCCGAAGGCGATGCCCATTGTGAAGAACTGGAAGGCAATATCAATCTCAAACTCAGTAGTGCCGTGTTCCATGTAATCCTCAGCGAACTGTTCTTTGGTGTATTCACCTGTCTTGATAGCATGAGTCCTTTGGCATTCCTCACACCAACCCATAGGATCAGTAGCGATGCGTTGAATGGACTTGAGAGTATCAGCATTGACACAGAATCCATGAGATCGGCCAATGAGTTTTCCTTGAGCATCATGCTTTCCATAGCAGGTCGCTTGATAGTGGTCGGCTTCATTGATGCCAAAGTCCACTTGAATGAGCGTCCCTGTTTGACGGTTGATGACCTCAGAGATTAGACGTGGTTCTGGACTCATTGGGACACCTCCTTCATAGCAATGTGAACATTGACCATGTGCTTGAATGCAGATCGGTAGGTCTTGAATTTAGAAGCATCAAATTCTTGCTTATCTTCTGTCTCAAGTCCATCCTCAGTAAACCATTCAAAGTACCAACGTGAAGTCCCTTGACGGCGTTCTACGCCCCATGTCGTTGCAGAGTTTGTCTTGAAGGTACGAATGATAGTCCCAATATGGTCATTCTGAGGGCTGTAAGTGTTGTATTCAGCCTCAGAGGGTTGTCCTTGCACATCATCATCAATATCCAGCGTGAAGCCTCTGTATTCGGTATTACTCATAATTCCACCAACCTTGAAAATTCTTGATGACTCATTTTTTGAACGCATATTTTACAAACGCCCCCAAAGTGAAGGTCGGCCTTTAGTCGGTGGGCTTGACAATAAACGCATTCTCGCATTTTGGTACTCATTCAGACCACCTCTTGTGGAATGACCTTGAAAGAGAGGACAGAATAACCCTTAGAGAGATAACGAAGAACTGCGTTCTCAATGGTTTGTTGAGAGTCTGCATAGTGATGCTTAGTGACGACTCCATTCGGTATTCCACCGATCTTCAAAGTGATTACTCCAAGATAAGCCATCTCATCAGACCACTCATCGTAAATGATTTCATCAGCCTCTGTTTGACTGGGATGAATGTAGGGAACGTTCCAAAGACCGCTTGGACTCTGTTGAACTCTTGGAACTGAATCACAAACATCCTCAGACCAACCGTAGAACGATTCATCGTTTATTCCACTTCCACAGACAACGCAGTAGTCATGGTAATCCCAATGATGCGCTCCGCATTCCTTGCATCGTACATTCTCAGTCCTTCCACATTCATCGACTCGAACAGCAGGACCCCAAGTGCTGAGGGGCTTGGAAAGTGCTGAGTTCTCAAGATGTGAAGCAAGAGAAGATCGGGTGAATCCATACTCAGGGTATCGTGATTCACTATGAGCATCGAAGGGAGTATCAGACAACATCATTGCATGACGAGGTGTTAGGAACTGAACGCCGTTCAGAATAATCTGAGGCATCCCTCTCATTGCAGGGTCGTTACTGAAACTTCCAACGTATTCTATTGGAAGGTGTGGCCTCATATATCTCAAATGATCATACACCTCCCTGCTGGATAATCGTTCATCAGGCATCTTCCATCCGTTCTCTTCAAGCGTTTTTCTATCGTTATTTTCCATGTTTTTCATCTCCGTTTTTTGGTTATTGGGGGTCATACTGTCTGCCCCCCTTCCCCCATCCTAACGGTGCAGAGTATATGAACACTACTTTGACGAGGACACTAAAGACATTATTTCACCCACTATGTCTACAATTCAAAACGAGGTGCTGAGAAGGACATCCGATCATCGTTAGACACCTTCGACACTTTAGACACGTTCCATAGGGAAAGAGGACATAGAACAGGGCTTCTATGGGGGAATAGGGAAAGAGGTAGAGAGAGAAAATATGTTGTTGTTGTCGTGTATTATTTGTCCTTTCATTTAGCACCATGTCGAAAGTGTCTATCGTGTCTAATGTGGAGTTCTCAGATGCCCTCTTTTCCTGGTATCAGCAGTACCAAAACAAACAACCTGCGAAGCACCTGCCGTCAGAGTCGGTGTGTGTTGTTGATCGGCTGAATATCAGACAGAAATGTGCAGATAACTGTCCCAATAGGCTTGCAGTAGTGTGAAATTGGGTGTCGGACTGGGTGTAGAGAAGATCGGGACTGGGTGTAGGCAAAAACGCGCTTGGTGTCGATGCCAAAACACCACAAAAACAGGCCGTTTTGACTTGCTTGTGATGCTGAGTTTAGGCATTGGACTGAGTGGAGGGCGAAATGTAGCCATATCGCCACAGAATACGTGCTACTGAGCCTCGTATCGGTACAAACTGGGTGTCGGACTGAGCCTATCGCCACAAAAGGACTGGGTGTGAACACATCGCCACACCACTTCGATCTCAACGCCGTCTGAACTGAGTGGGGCAGGGCGAGTCTGCGACTCGCCCATTATCATCACAAACGCACCACGTAGAGCCTGGATGGGGCTGAGTGTGAAGCCTCAGCGATGCGCCAGCCAGCCCCGCAGCACCTCGTTTTTTGCCTCTGAGGGGTACATTTGGAGGTGTTTTTTTTTTTTTTTTGGGCGGGCGGAGATGCCATATGCTACACGGCAAAAAATTCGCCAAAAAGGTGGTAGGAATGGGATTTGGAAAGGGAGGAATTATGCCAAGTGGGTCATCTGGAGGCTTAAGTGGGTTATGAAAGGGTGG
>UEXM01000974.1_pt2 | contig 25588 bp, 32 predicted proteins | sample 1796661 | NCBI WGS metagenome assembly UEXM01 (sample SAMEA4772469, study PRJEB27181) | metagenome | reverse complement strand
AAACATTCTACTAGATTTACTATCTTCTGCTCCAAATTCTCCTGTAAAACTTAATAAATTATATTTTTTAAGTAAAGCTAAGTTTAAATCTTTAGATGCTTGATATAAAGGGGTACTTTCTAAACCTCTAGTGGTATTTATTTTGTTTAATAATTCTGTTAATAGTTTATTAGCATTTTTCTGATTTTTCTTTTTATATAATTTATCTACGTTTTCAGTTAATTTAAGTATCACTGGAGACATTTCTTTATGAAACGAATCAGCATTCCATCCTGCTTTATAAAGAGAACTAAATAAATTTCTAAAAGGTTCTGATCTAAACAAATCTTTTGTTGTATTGTAATCTTCGTTTTGTATTAATAATTTGTAACCATCTTCAAATTCTTTATTTAATTTTTCTTGATGACGTTGTTGTAATACATTAGCAGTAGCCTCTTGAGCAGGAATAAGTATGTCAGCTACAAGATCCTCTTCAAATCCTTGTATATGATTATCTTTATTAAAGGTTTCAGTATACTTTTGTATCCAATTATTAAAAGCATCTGGATCTGTACTTGTATATTCTTCAGATTTTTTCCAATCTCCTAATGCAGATAAACCAAAACGTCTTCCGTATACTTTAAGTATTCCTTCATTAGCTCCTTGACGAAAGAATGGACTAGCTGAAGCAGGAATAATATTATTATCTACACCTTTACGTACATTTTCTATTTGTTCAGGACTAGCTGTAGACATACGAACCAGACCCTTCTTTCTCTCGTCTTTTTTATATTCCTCACGTTCACTTAATGCTAGTTTACCCCCTGTTTCTATAAGGTTATTTAAAGCATTAACCATTTGGTCAAGATTAGAATTTTGTACAGCAGGTCCAGCAGTACCACCAAAAAAGGCTTGAGGAGTAGCAGTATTTATTACATCCTGCCTTGTTAGAGCTTGTATTTTTTCAGCCATAATTAATTTAAATATTGTCTTTTGGAATCATCATATTCGTAAGCTGAACTATCAAATGGTTCAGAACCTGTTGTTGTAGTGTCGCTACCACCATCGTTCCATTCTTTTGAAAATGAATATGCTTTAGCACTTGCTGTAGCATAGTTTACTAATTGAGATTCAAGGCTCGGTCCTCGTGCTTTAGCTACTTGTTCCATTTGCATCATAGTTCTGTCTTGTGCGTCTATACCTTTAAATTCAATGTTCTTTAAACTGGACCTTAGATTCTGTGTAGTAGTTCCAAAAGTACTTTCAATACGGTTTAAATTTGTAAGACCTTGCCTGTTTATTCCTAATAATAAACTATTGAGTTCTCCTGTTCCTTCACCTGATCTAACTTCAACTGAACCTGTAGCTTCTAACAGTTGCCTTTTTTGATCTATAGTAGCATCAGAAAACTTTTCAGCTTCTACTTTACTAGCTTTACCCACTCTTAATCGTTCTTCTCTTAATCTATCTTGGGTATTCATGTAATTCTGTTTTGCTAACATAGCATTACGGTTATACCTGTCATTCTGATCTTGAGCTTTTTGATTTGCAGATTGTGTCGCCATGTATGTAGCTACACCAGCTACTATGTATGGAATATAAGGTATTAATGGAGCACACATAATTTCACAAATTCATAGAAAGGTTTTCGACCTACTCCGTAGTAAGGAATAAGTCTTATAAAAATAAATCCTAAATACTTTAACCATTTAATTGAAACTTTATTACCTACATGTACATAGTTATATAGTATTGTATAATCTTTTGATATCTTGTCAACCCAAATTTTAGATTGTTTAAGAAAAGGTCTTTTTACTTGTAATAGATCGTCACTTCCAAGTAGCCAAGGTATTCCGTGAGTTTTATTAACAGGGTCTATACCTAAACCAAACATACCAATAACAGTATCATTATATATAATAGAGTTACATTCTGTTTTTGATAAGTTAAAGGAATTAACCAACACTTCATCATTACTCAATCCTACAGAATAACTTATTTCAAGTTGATCTTGGTGTCTAAGGTTTGGAGCTAATATGTAACAATCTTCTTCTTTACTGGGCCGATAATACAGCTTTGTCATGTACGTCTTGATCTTAATATCATAAATCCTTCCCATTCAGCAGATTGAAACACAGACGGAAGATGGCTTGTGTTCTGTAGTTCTACAGTTACTTTGTTAGAACGTGCTAATACAGGAACTTTAAACGTACCCTCCTGTAATGTCTGACTATCAATCTTTCGTGTACCGATAGTGTTACCAGAAAACGTAATAGTTCTTACGTTACGACCTTCAGTTGTAGAAGGTTGAGGTGAGACAATAACTTGGAAAAACCCTGTTTTATTAAAACTAAAACTCATGTTTCTAAGTTGAAGCCTTGCAAGATTAAGTACACTTTCTCCTTCTTTAACCACTTGTTCAGACACTTGGTATTTAAACGTATAAGGAATACCAGCAAAGATACGCATAGAAGCACTAGCTCCACCGCTTGCGACCCATCGGGCTGTGCCGTTCTCTAAGTATCCTGCTAACTGTGTTGTACTTAAATCAGTTCCTAGTAACTCTCCTGTTTCTGTTATATACTCAACACCTGTGGGAATACCTGATGGAAATGCACTTGCTAGTGCTCCGTATAAAGGAAGTCCTGATGTAGAGTCTACAGTTGCACCACTACCACTATTATGTTTTAATAGTATTCTACGATCTAATAGTACTGGTTGTGAATCTTGCATTATAAGGGATGCAGGATCAGTTGATAAGTCTATTCTTTCAATACATATTTTGTTGGATCTATTTATTACAGCATATATTTCAGATCCTAGAAATGTAACTGCAACTACATTACCATCAGATTTCCATACAGACCATGAACTTTGAACCTTTTGTTTGTCTTGCCAGTAATACTTATAAACGTATATATTCTTCTTTTCAGTGCTTGACAAACACAGAATCATTTCTTCGTTAGAACTTGATGCCATACCTCGTATAGTTCCTGGTATGTACTGGGGAACATGAGCAGTTACTTCAACAGCATCATTGGTATCTGTATTTTCATCTACAAAGTATTCTCTAATACCTGAGTATTCTCCACGTTTAAACGGAAAGAATATATACTTACCTGCTGGTACTGGTTTAGCATCAGTTGATGTTTCAAATTGAGTTGATACGTCTATAGTAACAGACTTAGGTGACAAAGTTTCTTTAGAACCTACAGTAAATTGCTGTAGATCCGAGAATAATATAAGTTGTTCTTGAAATGGTATAGCGTGTTCTAGTATAGAAACTTGGTTATTACTTACAGCTACATCAATAGGGTTAGTATCTGGTGATGCTATTACAGTTGATTTAAAAAAGTTAGCATAATCACCAGCTTGAGAAAACACTACGTTCTCGTCACTGATAAACCCTAATCTGTTACGATGGAAGAAAACATCCCTTAATGTGTATGCTCCTAATGGATACGTACTTTCATTATATATAGCAAAAGAAGGAAATGGATTAGTAGTATTATCTCCAGCTTGTCTTTGAGAATAATTTGTAGTAGTGAAATCAAAGTATACCAGATTGTATGTTGTGGTATTTAGTCCGTACTGAGTACCTCCATCAGGATAGAAGTTACGTACCAACGTGTGTGGCATCGTGGTTTCATCTAGTGCTTTTCTTCTATCAGTTATATCATCTTTAGGGTACGTAGGTTGAGCTATTTCTGACCACACTTCACCATCGTATTCTACATAAAAATCATCTTGATTCTGATTCTTTTGTCCTTGTACTCTTGCTGTTACGTATTTTCCAGTATAAGTTACATCAGCATTAGTTGAAGTTTTTGTAATTTCATCGTAATCTTCTGGAACTACTGCTGGAAGAGAAGCAAAATTCTTAGTTCCTCCATGTCCTACAATATCAGTGATAAAAGCTCCACCTTGTCCATCATCTACTTCTATACTAAATGGTCGATCTGTATTGTATATTTGAATAACTGAAGTTACTCCCATTTTTTTACCTGCTACACCACCTCTAGTATCTGAAGCTACTACTCCAGTGTTGGTGTTTATAGTATCATTAAGTCCATCTTTTGTTTTATAACGAACTACAAATCCTTTATCATTTGGTAAAGATCTTAGTGGATTAGAAGTTGTACCTTTACTTATAACTTCTCCTGTTATTGTGACAGTAGGAGGATTATCAGTAGTTGCTCCTGTTGTTGCAGGAATAAGTGGAGATTCGTCAAATAATCCTTGAGCTACATTATTTGAATGTGTTGTAGCTTGATTATTAAATTGTCCTGTGGCTGTAACTGTTTCTGCTTCTTCACCCTCATTACGGGCTGGTGTATGTGAAGCTGTTACTTGTTTAACTGTACCATCTGGTATTGTATATTGAGTTACAAACTCAGTATTGTAATCCGTAAGAGTTGCTAAAGAAGCAGATGAAGCATCAGCAGTATCATTATAATTTACTGTAACAGAAAATGTCATACCATAGTCTGCCCCTTTAACATATATAAGAGCTTCATAAGGTCTTGTTATAGAAGTACTTGTTTCTTTTTTTACAGTGTACTCTTTATTACATACATAAGTATAATCAGCTACAGTTGTAGATGCAATACTTGTAGGTTTAAATGCTATGTTTTTTAAAGCTCCACTACTAGCATTAAAATCAAGATACGCATTTGGGTTTGCACTAAGTAAATCACCACTGGCAATACCAGTACCATCATAAACATTAACTTCGGTTCCTATAGCTCCAGTACCATATCCTGTTAGATCAAATACACGTAATGAGTTATCTTTAATAACAAGAAGATACGCTTCGTTTTCATCTCTACGCATTACATGAATAAAAGCATCATCCATATCGGTAATACTACCTAAATCTTTTACATGATGAGATGAAGGACGTTTCTCCAGACCATTAATTACAGAGGATAACCCATTCTCTTGTATTTCTCCTTGGGATTCTAAACGTAGTGAGGGAGGTTGTTGAGAAACTCCGTTCACAAAATTAGGAATACTATGGGATATTAAACTCATGTTAATAATTTAGTCTTGAATCTTCAGGATTAACTGTGTAAGTTGCCATTGATCTGTCAATAACACGATACACATCATAGCTATCAAATATATTATAATCTGTTTGTTCACCTTCGTAATCTTTAAGTTCAGTAAGTGCTTGTTGTTCATCAATTTGTTGAAATCCGTGTAAGTCTCGTGAACTAAGAACTCTATCTTGAAATATTCTAGCTGAACGTATAGCTATATATCTTCTAGCTGGTTCAGGAAGATCGACAAAATCTACTAGAATTACTACATCTACTATTAAACCGTTAGTAGCAAATTCAGTTAAATTAAATGTGTTGTTTTTACGGTCATACATTTTACGACCACGTTCTATAATATCTTTTTTATAACTTCTGGACTTTTCACTGGTATCTACACGTATTACATTATTAGGTAGATGTACAGTTCCATCAGGAACAGGGTATAACTTGTATTCTAAATCAGTATTAAAAATCCAACCTCTTGATTGAACTTCTCTATTAATATTTAATAAAATACTTTCTGCCAATTCTGCATCTTCAAGACCTGAAGTCAGGCTATTGACAGGTGCTTCACCAATACTGGTAAGCATTGTATTAACAGCTTCTAAGACTGTAGTAGGACTTGTAGACATAGTATTAAAAAGGAAAAAAAAGGGTAAACCAGAGAATTAGTCTCTGATCTACCCTTAGATTAAAAAGGATTACGCAGTTCCTTGCAATAACAATACGCAAGAAGCTGGCCTTAATATGTTGTGACCCATAGCATATTTAGCTACTGTCAATGTACCTTGACGATTAACCTGATACTCAGATTCAATCGCAAGATCCATCAACTTAACAGTAGCGATAGCATCTTGAGTCATAACCATACCAACTACTCTTACAGCAAGATCAGACAAGTTGTCTGTTCCCATACTAGCAGTTGCAGTACTGGCTAACGGAACATTGTATTGACCGTTTCTACCTGATTCACCAGATATAGGTACTGCATCTGTAGATACAGCTATAGCTCCTGCACCTGATTGAGTCCAGAGGCTACTTGTCCATGTGGCCCCACTGAAGCTACCCATGTGAGGAGTTGTTACTAACGGCATACCCATAATCATAGGTACATCACCAGTTACTACACTTCCTCCACCTCCAACATCTCTGTTGAAGATCACGAGATCGTTTAATCCTCCTGCTGCGTTTACTTTAAACATGTTATAATAAAGATCAACAGGTAGTATAACAACAGGATCTCCTGGGACCGCTGAATTTTCAAGAATCCTACGAGCTTCTATAATAGCTTGTGCAAGTTCTTTAGGATCTTGAACTTCAGATTTTGCTGAACCAGTTGCTCCACCAATAAATACATTACTGGTAAAATCTTCATCATCAAATCCTGCACCAATATCTTGGATCATTCCTGCGGTTTCTGCTACAGTACTGTTATCACAAAGACCTGCTTTGATAGCAGTTCTTAGAAGATTCTGATCTGCTACTTTAGCAAGGGCATAACCAGCCTCTTGAGTGTAGATGGATCGGATATCATAATGAGACATCGCCTCATCAATGTTAGCAATAAACTGAGCATTGATTAAGAGATCATCAATACTGACAACCCTTTCACCTTGCTTTGCAGTGGTAGGTTCTATCTCATGCCCTGGAGTATGGTAAGTCGCAGTACGATATTTACCTGTCATCGGGAATTGTGCTGACTTCCCTTTGGATATTGTACGTACACGATGCAAAGGCATCATTACGTTACGTGTTTGGAACGCTGTAAGGACTTCCCCTGCGTATAGCTTGAGAAATAGACTTCTAGCATCACCTGTAGCGTTCGTTTGTCCGTGTCTAATCGGACTATAATTAACTGCCATATTTTTCTTTCTTTAGAAAAATGTTATTTTAGATCGAACTCTATCGTGGATACCTCTAAGTGCAATTTCGTACAATGTTATCCTTCGCAAAGGGCATAGACTAATTTTGTAAATAGTTATATTACGTTAGAATTTTGAAGCATAGACTCCACTTCCCTACGATATGAAGGGTCATTAGAATAACGTGGGTCTTTCATAGCTTCTGTTATTTGGTTCAAGGATTCAAAACTATTAGGAGATACTGAACCACCATCTCCTGAATATAACGAGGGATTACCATTAGCAAGACTATACTGAGCATGTAACCCTCTTACTGCCAGCATAACTTGGTTTGTATTAGCTGAATCAACGGATTGATTAAAAGCATCAATGTCTTGTTGATCCCAGTTTTCAGAAGCCCACTCAACCATTTGATTGTAGGCTTCAGTTCCACCTACTGCATTGTGGACAGATTGTTGAACTTGTTCACTAACTGCTCTTTGACCTTCAAGCCATGAGTCAACTAGAGTTGGAGGAATCCCAGATTTTTCTAACGCTTCGTATGCATTATCACTGAGTTGTCCTGTTTGATTGTATTCATCTTGAAATGAGTCGAAGTCTAAATTCTTAGATGCAAGAAATTCTCTGACTTCTGATGGGTCTTCTTCACCTTGCTCTATATGTTGAGCATCGTCAACCCATTCTTCATTTTGTGGTTGTTCTTGTTGTAATCCTTGAGAACCCATACGTTGCTCAAGTTCATTATACGCTTGAGCCAAGTCTTCAGGGGAATCAAACTTAGTTGGTAACCAATCGGGCCGATCATGTACTTCTGGATTATCTGCTGTATCAGCTACTTGTAACATTTCTTCAAGGTGATCCGTTGTTCCAGCACTAGGGATCTCATCTCCTGTTTTTATTTCTACTTTATCTACCATGTCAGTTATTTAATGTTTTAAATTTATTGTTGTTTAAAAGTCTATCAACTATTAAAGGTTTTTTAAGTGTAGGTTTTTTAAGTTTAGGTTTAGTAAACCTTGTGTTATCAATAGTTATATCTTTATCAGTTTCACTATTGACAATTCCTTGATATATATGTTTACCAGCTTTAAATCCTTTATCAGCTAGAAAAGATATTACTCCTAAACCTAATGCTATTCTTCCAGGTTTCATACGGATAGAACGTAACTTTTGTTGTTTCTTTTCTGAACGTCTTCCTAACTCAAATGCTTTTTTAACTGCTTTTTTTCTACGCAGTGTTGCTTTACTTTGAACACGGGGAGAAGTAAACGTATCTTGTTTTAATTCAGGTATGCTTTGTTGATCTGCTTTACTAAACCCCATTTCTTTTAGTATCTTTGCTGAGGCTTTATTGGCAGAACTTACAGGTTTTTTATCATTTACCTGTGTACCTGATAAAGTGTTAAAACCTTTCTTATCTTCCATGTATTCTATCCTGAGCTTTTTTAATATCTTTGTTACTTTGTTTTTTATACTCAGCTACAGGATCTATTTCAATAGGTTTTATTGTAAACCTTGCTCCTCCTACTTTAACTTCTTTTTGATTAGACTCTTTAGCATCTTGGAGTTTTTTTAATAGTGCTGTTAATCCTCCTCCTAATAACAGTAATGCTGATTGTCTTCCTTGGCTAGTACGTGAAAATCTTTTAGCATTACGTCTAACTACTTGACCTTGAAGTTTAGCTTTACCTTTTAATTTATCAGAGTACGGACCAATAACTTTTGATATCTTAGATAACGCTTCTTGAGATAAGGATGGACCTTTGGATGGTCTAGTCCATACTGCTTTCGCTACTACGTTACTTTTCAGATTGTCCAAGGTGGCAGGGTTACGATCTTTCACAATCTCTTGAGACAGTTGTAAACTCTGTCCTTTCTTTAATCCTAACCCTTTGGTTTTCTTTTTAGGTTTGTATGTTTCTGTCATTGTGATACCTGTTGTTGCATTTGTTGCATTTGTTGTTGGAGTTGTTCAGGGTCCATGTTGCTCATATTGTCTGACATACCTTTAGCAATTCCAGGTGCAGAACCTTCAACAACATTCTTCATCATCTCTTGTTGCATCATTTGTTGACGTTGTTGTTCAGCTTGTTGCTGTTCCATTTGTTTTTGTTCAGGAGATTTAATAAGACCTCCAGTATCAATACCAAGGGATGCACCAAGACGATCTATGTAATCACTAATGTTTAACTCTCTTGCAATAACTTCCTGACCTAATGGTTGAAGGTACTGTAAAAAGGTATTTAGTTTATTAAGATCCTGTCCTCTACCAAGAGCTTCAATACCAGTAACGATCTCAGGTTTCACTGAGTTCTTAGGAAACTTAGGCATCTTGCCTTGCTTAGTTAAACGATTAAGTAACTGCTTAACTAAAGGAACTTGAAGTTCCTGACTCAATACACTATACACACCACCAAGGGCCATCTCTAGTTCTTGAGCTTTGTATCTTATCTCTTCTGCCGTGACACGTTCTGCCTGTCGTTCAACTGAAGAGTTCATAAGAAATGCTACTTGTAATCTATTGTTTAGATACTGTAACATTTCATTTGCTACACGGAAATCTGAAGACTTCTGTACTTGTAGCGTGGATATGTCCTGTGCATCTCCTTGTACAATTGCTCCATTAGGAGAGTCAGCAAGAGTTCTAAGTTTAGTAGTACCATTTGGTTTAACAAGAAATAAAACTTTAGCTGATGCCGATGAACCCTCAACCACAGCTTGACTCAAGGCTTCAACTGATTTAAGATCTCCAATATATTCTTCTACAAACCCACGACCATAATCTTCGTTGTCTATTCTGTTGAACCGTAAAGGAATCCACGGTAGTTGATCCAAAGGATACTGACCATAGCTTTCCTCAATACGGTTCCCTTGTATCTCTTGATGTACTTCATACTTTTTTGCCGATCTATATATGCAAGTATAAAGTTCGTAGTTCTTTGCAGGAGTTTCTGATTCAGGAATATTAACATATTTTTCTAATCCTTCAGGTAATGCCTTGCCGTTTAAATTTTCTTTAACTATAATCTTTAAGACATTACCTGAAGGATCTCTTCTGGTTACATAACTATTAAGTTGGAACACTCTCATCATCCCACCTTCAGGTGGTAAATGTAGCAGTGCGTTACCACCAACTATAAGATGCTTTAGAGCTTCAAAGATAGGGACACGCATAGCTTCTGATTCTATCTCTGCTAATGCTGATCGTTCTATTCTTCCTAGTCCTTCTTCAACTGCTCCTCGTTGATCTGCTCCTGCTAAATTAGCAAGATCAAAGTCATCTATAGTTAATCTAAAGAACGGACTGTTAGGTGGAAGTAGTGCCATTAACATCTTGGATGCTAAGTTGTTTACTCCTCTTGCTCCTGTACTTTGATATGGTGTATGGTATTCAGTATTGTATGTATTACCTGACTCAGGTATAAGAGTAGGTATTGTTAGTTTAGAACATTCACGTGCTCGTCTAAGGAACGCATCACGCACTGTAGCTAGATTATTATACTGAGATGATACAAATCCTCCTTCGGTAGTTCCTCTGTCGGACATGCTCACTGCTTGTACAGTATCCATTTATATTATCCTATTGCTAATCCAGTACCAGAACTAGTGTTTAATCCTGAACTTTTGGGAATACTAAGTCCTTGTTTTTTTGTAACTCTAAGATTTCTTTTACCTGTAGATGCGATACTTTGTTGGTTTTGTTCTTCAGGTGTACCTAATTTTTTCTTTTTTTTCTTACGCTTGTAAGCTCCAAATCCTGATTGGGATGATGATGTAGATGATTGATTTGTTACAGTACCTATATCATTAGTCGAACTGTTTTGATTGTAGGGGTTATCTACTCCGAGCATTGTTGATACAGTTCCTACTACTCCGTCTCTCCAAGCACTTGTTGCAAAATTACCTACGTTATCTACAAAATTACTTACTGTAGGATGCATATTATTATCATTAAAACTTCCCTTGACCTGATCTGTGTTTAGATTAAAATCCTGTTTAATTATTTTAGGTGGTATTATTTTAGGTGCTTTATCGCCTAAAGGATTAGGGTTAAAAAAGTTCTCTGTTAACCCTGTCTTTGGATTAGTAGTACGAGATGCTCCCATTTTTTTTAACACATATTGTTCTAATTCATTAACGTGTTCTAATTCAGTATCACCTTTTCTACCTTGCTTTTTTAATTTTTCCTTAGCTTCATTCAGAGTATATTTTTTCTGTTTTGATTTAGGCACTTTAGATCCTTCCTCTTTAAAATATCCTGCTTGTTCCATATCTATTGTAGTTTGACGATGCTTCCTAAATTCGTCTTCAGTCATGTTTTGGAAATACGATTTACGTGCATTTTCATGCATGTACCTATCTATAATACGAGGTGATCCTCCTAAATTTGCAGGAAAATATTGTTCTCTTTTTTTAGTTGGACGACCTCTTTTAGATCCGTATGTCCCTTTACCTGCTGGCATGATTATCCTTTTGCTATTTGTAGTGAGTTACTTTTACTACGTGATTTAGGTTTAACACGTTTTGTTTGTGTACCCTTTAATCGTTTCCCTGTTCCTTCTTCTTCTTTAGTTGCATACCTATTAGCTTCTAACTCAGGTGCTTGTGCTTTATCAAGTGTTGACAAAGAAGCAGGGGCAGGATCAGGTGGCATAACCACTGGTGTAGATGGTGGAGTACTAGGATTCACGAAACACATTATTAGTTTCCTCGTTGTATATGTCTGTTAGTTTATCCACTACTGATCTTTGTCCTAATAGCGTAGCTAATTCAGTAGAAGATATTACTTTATTAGGTAGTTTATCTGGGTATAATTCGTTCAGTCTATCTAATAGTTGTTGTGTTATATCGAATGGTATTCTCATAGGTCTTCTAATAATAGGCTATAGCTCACAGGAATTACCAACACAAGCTAATTCTTGTGACCCTGTTGTGTAATCTTCTGACTCATAATTACTTAGCTGTGACCAATCCAATTCTGGTATCTGTTTCTCCAGTTCTTTGTACTCTGTTTCAGTACAGTCCTGATATGGAGCTTGCTGATATACATGGTCAGAATGAGGAAGGAAAGATATACCAGACACCACATTAAAATTACTGTAAACCCATGACCCAACTTCAGTCCACTCATCTTCTCTCACTGTTACTGTTATACTTGGTTTATGTTCACACCAATGTTCTTGGTATATCTTCCAAAACTCTAGTTGTTGTATCGCACCACGAGAGTCACGAGTAAGAGCACCTTCAGGTGAACGTACTGGAAATGAAAACACCATCATCTCAGCAGGGTTCATTACATCAGGTTCATGAGGTACACCTTGGTCAATCATAAATTTTGTGATAGGATCTTTCACATCACTACGTACTGTTCTGATATAGTAATCACAATGTCTAGGGTGAATACCTGATGCACTATCACACAATTGAGATACAGTACCACTAGGTTTGACACATGTTATTGATGCTGACTCGTTGACTCCTAACTTGTCGGCCCAAAGTTTATTGGTTTGTCTAGCGTGATCTCTTAGTTCTTCAAGGACTGAGGGTAAAGCTGATATAAATCCATTAGTTATCTCACAGTCCATGATACCAGTTAGACTAACACCTAGTAATCTTTCTTCTTCACAGTTCTCTTTCCATTTCTTTGAAAGGTATCTAAAGTTAGTAAGAGTACTTTGCCACGTACCAAGGATTGTAGCAAGACGTACCTTTTCCTTTAGAGTGGTTATGGTATCCTCTTCTCTTATGATAACTTCAGATAGGTTACAAAATTCCCTTGGTCTTAGTATTATTTCAGAACATGGATTCGTTCCGAAGTCATCTCTAGGTTCTCTAGCATCAAAGCGTTCCACTTGTTTTCTTGCGTTGAACGAAGAGTAGAGTCCACGTTCTCCAGACTTTGATTCATAGAGGGATGTCCATTCTTTAAGGAAGGTTCCTGTGTCTGGTTTGGCACGGTAGTTGGCAGAATTGTTTGCCAAGGAACGGTGTCCGTAGTCTTCCCACCATGCTCCTGATTTGGCCTGTCGCATCTGCTCATCACCGAGATCACTAAGGCTAATAAGAGCACTCCTGCGTACCCCACCAACAACCACAACCTTGGCTGTCTTGCATACGATATCATGACACTCAATAGGTTTGAGCTTTCTTCCTTTTGCATTTTGAAATACCTTTACAGTAAAGTGAAACAATTCATTTAGAGGTATTGGACCTGAAGCTCTACCCCCAAAGGTTTTGAGTATAGAACCAGCAGGTCTAATCTTATTTAGATCCCATCTTGGTATTAATCCTGAGTACAATAAACTAATCAATTCACGAAACGCTTTAGCCCATCCTAATTTAGAATCTCTAACGTCTATAACTGAGTCAGTCTTATGTAGTTCATCGGGAACTGAAGGTAATTGATTAGTGTAGTGTGATTCAACACTGAATCCTACCCCTGTCCCATTCATTAGAACATAGAGGATCTCGTCAAACGAACGTACAGTATCAATAGGAAGATAACTACAATTATAACCAGCAATGTTCTCCTTCTCTAAGGCTGGTCCTGCTGTCATCAAGCATCGCATGGATGGCATGATGTCCAGATTCAGCACTGCCTTTTCAAGTTCAGCTATTACATCTCCTTGAACTGAGAACCCACAGTTCTTATGAAGATGGTTGATAAAGAAATTAAAATAACGATCAACGGTTTCACTCCAAGTTTCTCTTCTATTCTCTTCATAGTTCCACCGAGCGTATCGTGACAGGTGTATATATTCTTGGTACTGTGTAGGTAACTGAGTCATTGTTTCTTTTCTTCTCGTTTAATTAACATTTCAATATACACTTGTGCTTTTTTAAGATCTCTTACACCACCCTTTAGAGGGTATCGGGATACATACTTAATAATGTTACCCTCTAAAAAGTCCATCTCGTTTGCTATAATATATTCAATAGGTTCAATACCAAATCCTTCGGTGTAATGTTTAGGATTATTGAACTCATCTTCAGGGGGATGGACAGTTTCCATGTACCTCATACGTGGATCATACTGAAGTTTGGATTCTTCTCTGTCCATCTCATCTTTATTATAGTCTGCCATATTTATATCGGTGGATTCCATAGCTCAACCTTAGTATCTTGATAATCTTCCCACCTTAATATACGTGCCATCCTAGCATTTAGTATAGCTTCATCTTCATTAAGTCCTGCACTGTCATACGCATTACTGATTGCTATCCAGTAATCTTTAGGTGACTTACAAGACTGTAAGATTTTCTCAGCTTTCTTCGGGCCGATCCCAGGACATCCAGAATATCCATCTACCGCATCTCCTGTAAGAACTTGCGTGTAGAAAAAATGATCAGCTTCTTGTTTAGATACAGAACGAATCACCCCCTCTCTGTAATCCCAATGCAGACCTGGAATTGTGAGTAGGTCTTTGTCGGGGCTTGCTATTATGTATTCGCATACCTCACTATACGCTGGTCGTGTAGCTCGTACTCCTATTACATCATCTGCTTCAAGAGTTTTACGGATATACGTATCGTAGTTATCCTTAATATAATCACGAGCAGGAACAAAGCAGATAGGCTTGCGTGAAGATTTACGGTTAGCTTTATAGAAAGGATTAATGTCTTTTCTAAAGTTACCTTTATCAGACAAACATACTTCTATCTTATCTACCTTAGTCTTCTCAGCAAGATCAGTAATACTTTGATCTAAAGTTTGGATGACAGCTTTCAGGTCACATGTCAGTGTCCAGAAGTCATCACCCCAATCAATCTCTGTTTCGTGTTGCGTGGTTGCAACATACAAAGAAATGTCTCCGTCTAATAATAAGACTTTCATGAACTTGCATTAGGTTGATAGGTTTTTGGGTCAGTGAGATCAAACTTATAGTCATTAAATTTTTTCTCCAAAACATTTGAGGTTATCCCTGTCTTGTTCTTTATTAATGTCCAAGGTATTACCCAGATATTAGGGAACTCTACACCACAAAGATAATCAAAATCTTTTTTATCATATTGTATAGTTTTTCCACCACGAAGCAAGCTAAACATTCCACAATCTGTACTCTTTACTTGTACTTTCTTAAACGTATTGTTCTTACACACTACAAAATCATAAAGTGTTGGAGTGTAAGGTTGTAGAACATCATAACCCCATCGAATAAACAATGACATGGCTACCATTTCACTAGCGTATGCTCGTGATCTAATGTCATGTCTATCAATGTGTGTCTGCCCAAGATCTACCACACTTGTATTCTCCTGTGAGTGGGATACGGAATCTATATTTATCTCCTGAGATTTGTATAGCTTCAACTGCGGTCCGTCCGATTTCTTCTGCATGATTATCCTTTACAATCAATTGGAGTTCATCATGAACAAAGGCTACTTGTTGATAGTCTATTCCATCAACAAACCCTCGTTCCTTTAATAGCTTGTGAAACTCAACAACCCAACGCTTACATATAATAGCACCTGCTGATTGCATCAAAGTATTTAAAGCTCCATACTCTGAACGTATAGGTATATGTCTACCATCCAGACCTTTTATGTAGCCTTGCTTTGACTTAGCTTGCACTGCTGTACGTAACTTACCAAGGGCTGGAATCTGAGCTAAGAATTTTTTCTTGATTCTTGCTCCTGTTTGTGAATCTCCACCAACAATGTCTCCAATCTTTTCGTCACCAGCACCATAAAGGAATGCATATATAAAACGCTTTGCATCATTACGAGATTGAAGACCTGACGCATGTTGGTTGACAGTATGGATATCATCTTCCAGAAGTTTCTTACCATAGTCTCCATTGTCATAGATAGCCATGTAGTGAGCAAGACACCTAAGCTCCAGACCTGAAACATCCACTCCCAAAAAAGAAAATCCTTTAGGCGAACTAAACAAAGACCTACATTCTTTGCCGTATGGTGCAGAAACATTTGGAATTTGTGCGAGGTTGGGATGCGAGTGACTGCATCTACTCGTAACCGAACCCATCGTGTTAATCCTGCCATGTATTCTACCATTACGTTCTAGTTTTAGCCATGCTTGATCTCCTTCTGCCAGTTGAGAGATACGTTTATTAACCAAGAGATACTCAGTGAGTACCTTAGCTTCAGGATATTTCATAGTAGATAGTATAGATTCATCTACCTTTGGTTCACCTGATGGTGTGAACTCAGTGGGTTTCCAGTTATAGAAATCCTTGAGTCTCTTGGCTATGTGTTGCCGTGATCTTGGATTGAAGGTCACCTTGATTAGTTTACTGTATGCTGGTTTAGTCTTTGGTTCTCTTAGTTCCCCAGTGTACCACGTTCCAAACTTATCTACAAGTTCTATCTCAAGTTCTGATCTTCTACCACACAGTACTGCGTACAATTCCTGTGCTTTATCTACATCGAAAGGCATACCGTCAGATTCCTGTCGATTACAGATCACAGTAAGTTCCTGCTCTAATCTAAGAGCGTCCTCACTTTGTAGTTTAGAGACTAAGACTTTGTATAGTTTATGAGTAAGCTCAACGTCTTGCTTGCAGTAATCTACCATCTCTTCAGTAAGTTTCTGCCATGCATCTTCAGTCTCACCGTAATCACCCTTGTTAAATCCAAGTCGTTGACCCCATGCCTTGAGACTATGGGAACCATACAACCTAGTATCTAACTCAGTTTGTTTATACAAGTGATCTCGTTCTCTACGATTAGGATATACTAATCGTGACATTGCCAATGTATCAGTTACCTTTCCTGTGAATTTAAAATCATAGAGTTTATTTAACACTGGTAAATCATAACCAATGATGTTATGCCCTATAATTTCATGAGCACAATTAAGATACCGAATACCTTCCTCAATATTATAGTGAGTTATTACCTCATCTCTATCATCAAGGTTCTTTGTGACAATAATAAATACATCCTCAGTTCTGGTGATAAGATCAGTCTTACCATCACTAACTTTGGATTCTATATCGAATAAGATTCTCATTAGAAGTCCTCATTAATTACTTCCTCTTCATCTTTATTAAAGTCGATAGCATCTTCAGGTCGATCAACTTCAGTCATTCTACCAGTATCTTTCTGGTACTCAAGATAGCAAGCAACTCCTGTCTCACCTGTCCAACGATTCTTTAATACACGAACCGTAGTGGTGTTAGGATTCTCTGATTGCTGATCTCTTTCACATCCGATAACTATATCACTTAGCTGACCGATGGATGCAGATCCACGGAGTTGAGCCATGCTAGTTTGTGCTCCATCCTCATGTCCTTTGTTACCTTGAGGACGTTTGAGATGTGACACCATCAGTATCCCTACGTTTACTTCTTCAGCTAACCCACGTAGTTTAGTCATGGTATTGTCAATCATTCTACGTTCATCACCACCTTCCATACCTGATACTACAATACTGATATGGTCAAGCACTACATACTTACATCCACAACCATGTGCCATGTAGCGTATCTTGTTGATAAGGTTATCACCATCAAGTGAACCCCAGTGATCGTATAGAAAGATACGTTGAGTCCCTAATGTATCCTCAAACGCATCCTTGAATGAGTCAGGATCAATCTCTTTATCACCGAGATGAAGAGGTTGGTTAATAGCTAGAGACATAAACCCTAACGCACTACGTTTAACTCCTTCTTCAAGAGCTACATAGCCTATCGTTTCTCCCTGCAAAAGTAAATGGTAAGCTATCTCTCTACAAATTTGAGACTTGCCGATACCACTACCAGCACAGAAAGTAACTATCTCTCCTCTTCGTAATCCTAACGTCTTCTGATTGATACCCTCAAATGGGTATTTGCATGACGATGCCACATCCTCACTAGATACAAGATCCCATAAGTCTGAACCTTGTATGATACCATCAGGTCTAAAGGCTTTAGCTTGCCATAAACAAGTGACAAGTTCCTTTGTCTTACCTGCTATTACCATCTCATTAGCATCCTTGAGTGGTAGATGTCCTATCTTTGCTTTCCCAGGTGGTAGCAACTGAGCACATTCCTTTGATGCTTTACTTCCTGCTTCGTCACTATCAAATAGGATGACAACTTCATCGAACTTTGATAGCATCTCAATGGATTTACGTACAGCATTAGGTGCTCCTGATGCACCAGTAGGTACACTAAACACAGGCCACTGGTTACCCAAGGCTTGTGAGACAGATAGAGCATCAATCTCACCTTCAGTTATGACTGCACGTTTACCACCTTCAGACCATAGATGTGAACCATATAGCCCTGCTTCACTTGCATCTCCTATAAATAGGAACTGCTTATTAGACATCCGTAGTTTCTGTGCAACTGTACTGCCTGATGAGTCTTTGTAATTTGCGATCTGAACCTTTCGTCCATTGTATTCACCAGTTTGATAGTCCCATTTACGACATGTATCTTCACTGATTCTACGTTTGGAAAGTGGTTGGATCGTTCCGTCTATAAACTTCATATCCTTCTTTACAGTAGGTTCATAAGTTTGATCCCCTTTACCATACGTGTTACAACCAAAACACCACGTATGTCCATCGTCATAGACAGCCACGTTATCCTTAGATCCGCAACTGTCACATGACACGTGACGAATAAAACTACTATTCGTATTCGTCATCTTCATCCTCTTCTTTATTGTCAGGTGTGTATTCCCATCCGTCTGAACATGCAATATCACCATCACTTTTTTGTGATGCAACTGCTGTAACGTATGAGAATCCTGAAGCAATTAAGAATGAATGAAACTCCTGCATGATGTCAGTAAGATAATCAGCAGTAAACTCCATCTCAAGATGTGAGTGTACTTCATCTTTATCGTTAATGACACTACGTTGGAGAACATATCTTTCGATCATGTAATTCCTTTCGTTGTTATTAGTTCTTCAACCCAATCCTTTGGTATGTACGTTTCAGAATACTTAAAATTATACACATCACACCACTGAGCACAAGTCATTTGACTACCTTGTACTCTGCTACTTGACTTTTGAAATACAAAACGTATGTCAATATCTGGATGTTGCTCTTTGATGAGCTTATGTTTTCTTTGATCCGCACTACGGAAATAGCCTTTGGCTTCAATGATAATGCCATTGGATAGGATGAAATCTGGTTTATACTTTCGTATGGTTGTGTATGAGATGTCGATAGGTTCATATTCATACGTCACTTTACGCTTTGTAAGATTACTAGCTATCGACTCCTCAAACTTAGATCTAAAAGTCCTCTTCGTCTTCTCCTTTAGGGTTGCTAGGTTCTTCTTCGTTAAACATTTCTGTTTCTTGGTTTTCATTCTTTGAACTAGTTACGATTGAGTATCCTTCTTCCACTGAGAACATGTCATTACCCCCAGCATTATACTCTACCAGATCAAGAACCTGAACACCACGCAAACGAAGCGATACACCTAAGTTATTCCCTGTAAAATAAGGAATGGTTTCAAAGGCTATCTTACCAACACTACCATTACCTATGGTAACATCAATAGGAACAGGCTTCTTATCAGGACCAACTACAGTAGGACGTTGAGTAAACTCTTGTCCTGTCTTGGAGTTAGTTGCTACTGCTTTTAGCTTGAACTGGAACTCATAGCCATCAGCTAATCCTTCCTCATTCAAGACTTCCTTGAAAGGTAGAAACTCACGGAAGGATTTCCGATTGGGATTGCGAGCAACGACATCCTTTTTATTGGACTCATGCTCACGTTCAATAGCCTTACGCAGATCATCGGATGATCCATTGGCTAACCGAAGTTTAACATGAAACACTCCGTTAGAATCGAACTGCGTGTCAGGCTTGTGAAGGTAAGCCCATCTCATCTCACCTTTCGGTGTTACTGTGTACTCTCTGTTTGGCATATATCCTTTCCTAAAGAATGGTTATGTTCTAATTTACTAACATCAATACCTAGTTTAACACATTCAAATATAATGTCAATAGGTATTTGTTCATCGTTATCAAGATACGAACAGCACGTATCTATCAACGGTTTCGTATCGTACTTCATGCTATAACAGTCATTAACTATGGTTTATAATATCTCATGAGAAAAAGTAATCTGATTTGAGTACCTTAGAGAGGTCGAGAATACCACGGTCAGGTGGAGACTCAACCTCATCAAGGACATCAGTTGCAGACAACCTAAACTGATGAAGGACATCGTTATCATTATACATTTCAAAGAAAGCAGTACGTAAATTAACTGCTAACTCTGGTGAGTAATGAGCATACACACCATAGGAATCATGGACCATAGCGAAGTCCGATATACCATCATCCAAACATTTATTTACGGTGATGGTTAATGCACAAGCATCAAGTGCATGTACAAAATTAGGGGCTATACCATTGACAGCCCTATGTCTATCCACTCTGTTATAGTCTTGACTTGCTATCACAGGCTTAATTAATCTACCATCTATATGTGTAGTTATCTGTCGTTCTTTAATTGCAGGGTACATTTGATTCACTATAAACCCTGATGGAGTTGACCAAATGATAGGCATGTGTTTCTTACTAATCTCACCACCTACATTCTGTAGCCATTTCATTGCTTCCCTTGCTGACACAACCACTTGACCTATTGCTTTCCATACGGAACGTGCTAGGTACATAGATGATTTAAACAAGTCATCACCAAAGGGATTAGGTACACCCTTCATGAAGGCTTCACGCATAGCTTCTTCTATATATCCTCTACATGAATACATTGTACCACCATAAGGTACTACCATAACAGGACGTTTAGTTAACTTACGTGTTATAAGTCCTGAGTCTATCCATAATCTAGCATGAGTGTCAAGGTTATACTGTGATTGCACCTCAGTCAATACTAGATCTGCTACCTTTTGGTATATATCCTGTGGAGTTTCTTCATCAGTGAGATTGGTAGCCTTACCACCAATTGGATCACGTAACATAGCACTAAAATGTTGAAGCCCATTATTACTACCATCCACCATAACAGGAAGTGAAGAAAGAAATCCGTAACCCTTTGATGAAAAGGCAGACCACTCATAACAAAACGCAAGGAACTGCCACGGTTCATCTGCTTCTGTCCACCATCTGTAACCATAAGGATCTTCTACTGTTTTGTTTATCTTATCTATATTATCTAAACACCACTGATATCTATCATCAAGTGATACCTTATCATAACCATAGCAGTTAGCTCCATGAACTGCAAGCCATAATGCTTGATCATCGTTATCAATAGAATACCCACCACTAAACTTTAGTAATGCTTTGGCAAAGTCTGGTCCTTGTGGTGTCATGAATGAAGACACTGTGTACTTGCGACCTCTAAAGTCTGACTGATACACAAAGTATATGTCTTTATACTGCTGAAACTTCTTAGCCATTGACAACGTGCGTACAAATTGTATACGTTTACTACCTATACGTGCGTTCTCGTTGTATAAATTTGCAGAATTTTTTTTCCACGTTATGAACTTACTGTACATTTCAGGGTCCATATCTTTTTTATTCATACCCTCTGGCACAGGTGCAGTCGGTATAGTATGGTCAAACTTGGGAGGGATTCCAGCCCAAGGTTCTCCTGATTCCCATACTGTACGCATTACATCCAGTACATTATTATTTACTTGCCACTTGGTACGCTGAAGTGCGTTGATACAACGGTACTCCATCGGCATGGATACTGTTTCCATACGTTGTAGGTACTCACGATTGGTAGTCTTTATCATAGGTATCTGACGTAACTTATCAGTGTGATACCCACCATCTATCGGACCTGACCAATCTAAAGGCGGTATGACACAAGGATAATACCTTGGGTGTAGTACTTCACCACGTTTATTAACCTCTTCAATCCACTTCAGTGTTTCATCAGTAGCTAGTAGTACAGTTTCTCTTAATCGTTTATGTAATTGGAATGTTTGTACTTTAAACAAACCAGTAGATTGTACTATAAGATCTATAAGTTTAGATCCTGCTCTTATACGATCAGGTTTATCCCATATCGTATGATCCAGTAACTCAATTTGGGACATCTTACGTATGACATTGTACCTCTGATAATGTCGGTTGGATGTACGTGCCTTGACATCCTTGAGTATCCTGTTAAATATCTTTCGTTCCTGTGTCTGCCAGATAGAAAACTTAACATAATCCTCAAGTGCATTACCTATCATCAGTGATACCTTGGTTAAAGACATACGACTAGAGACACCATCAACCATACACTTCAATGCTATATATGCACTGACTTCAGGATCTACTTCACGTAACCTGAGTGCTGATGTTTGGTATCTACCAATCTTACCTTTCTCAAGGGCTTGAACAAGGAAGTCTTTTACAACCTGTGCTACTAAGTCTACACTGTGCTTCATAAGCAGGATACCATGCAGTGTAGTACCTTCACGGCTCATCTGCTTGGCTTCAACTACCTGCTTACGATAGTGGTCAATACCAAAGTCTATCGACTCCTGTTCTATTCTAAGTTGCTCCTCAATGAGACTCATTTACTGTGTTTATTGGGTAATAGTTAAAGTTTACTTCTACTTTGATTGAATCTCCGTAGAGTCCATCAGATTCTTCAGTTAAAGTATAGACTAATTGTTCTACAGTGTCAAGGTCAAGGTGTTTGAACCTTAGCTTTGCTATCTCTTCACCTTCATCGCTACGTGCGAAGTCCCATATAGTTATGTACACATTCTTTATGAACATATCCGTACCTCTCTATGAGTTTCAATCCAGACCTCTGCTCCACAGGACAATGGTTTCTCTGGTCTGTATATTACCTTGGCTACTACGTGTCCTGCATCATCCAAGATTTCAAGTTCATTACAATACACATTACTCTTATAATCTTTCACTGTCAAGACAGGATTATCAGCAAAGAAATCTTTACGATTAGCTTTGATCTTGTGTTGATTGACATGAATGTATTTCTTTAAACTCATAGTCATCCTTAGTGGATAAGGACAGACAGAAGAATGGACACTCCTATCTGTCCTCGGTTTGTATGGTTTTTTTGATTAAGTCTATCACCATAACTCCATACAGCTACAATGATAAACCCCGACTCTGGTATTTCAACCTTGGCTATCGCATCTAATTAGCAGTGCGACAGGTCTTTTGAATCAGTTCTGGTAGGTGAGTATGCAAACCTCACCTAGTATTCATTGATGATACATCTCTTTTGAAGATGCTTGTTCATCTTTTGTTCTTGGTTTACTAACTAAACCATCTTCATAATCTCTTATTGTACTTAGCACACCCCTAAGATTACGTTGTTGTTGTTCGATTGTCAAGCGTAAAAAACTAAACAATGCTTTCTGTGCGTATTCATCCATATCCTAGCTTTTTTGTTATAATATTTCTTACTGTTCCGTCTAATAGTTTACGATTGTAGTGGACTGATACAAGATCCACTGAATGTTCATGTTGTAGATGTATACTTGCACCAATCAGATAGCTATTATGTGGTACTAGCCTAAAGTTTTGCCTGTGTATCTGGGCCAGTTCTTTCTGACTACTGGGTCTGTAGTATTTTGTCTTGTCCTTGTGTACTTGTGAACCTCTGTTTAGAATACCCATCGTTCTTTAGTAGAATAATTTCATTCATCATGCGTATAGTATTTATCTTACTGTGGATAACTTTAGTCTTCCACATGATATCCCTTAGTTTCATAATCATTATACTTGTGGACACTAATATAATCAAGATAATTATTCCAAAGTATAGATGATATATTGGTTTCATCATAGTCAGTTCACCATCTTTCCTGTTGATTTAATCTCAAGGTCATTAGCAATAGCAGTCATGGCAGTACCTATGGCATGGTGTCCAGCACACACGGCATCGTACTTCTCTGCTTTACTGTAACCTGAGTCAGTGTCAGTTATCAAGTCATGAATGACACCAAAGAATTTGAGTAGCAGTTGATGTGTCCTGTCCTCTGCATCTTCAATGTCATCATCACTTAAATGCTCACTGTCTATTAGCATATCGTCTGCCACACTACCCTACCAGACGTAGGTTGAGTTGTTCTGTGGCAACATCAGGTTGCAACACAAACTCCATGCTATTAACTTGTCTGAATCGTACAACCTTTTGTTCCCTCAAGGACTTCTTGATCACATTAACAAGGTGTTCCTGTGCCATGTCCTCAATGTTAATCCAACCTTTAGTGGCTGACTTATACTCGACTGTTGTTTTTTGTTCTGTCATATTTTCTTTGCATAGTTAGTGATTTCTTTTACGTATACATCTCCCAGATCATACGATCCGTAGGTATACGGACTCGACACCGCACAAAACCAACGAGCATAAGGATTTTCTTTTTCCTTTGATGGTTTCTGGTACTTCTTTAGTACCTTCCATGTCCAGCCCTTTGATTGCCAGATCTCATACGGATTTTCTACTGGTCTAGTCTTTCCGCACTGGTTCTTTTCAATTGTCATTTAGTTTTCGCCTCCAGTATAAATAGTTTTTATGATCTGACTTGACATGTGAGTGACATTCATCACTACACACATAAGCGGTTCCTCGTTGATTATTCCAGTACTTGCCAACATCTATACCTGTATGAAAGAACGAGTCTCCACAATAAGTACAGAGGTTGTACTGACTATAAACATTCATGTCTTTACGACAGGCCAGTACAAGCAGTCAACATGTAACTTGCTGACTACCTCTGGCGATTCAAAATGTTTGGGATACTTGTTGGCTACAAATGTACACCATACATCCCAAAGTTTCTTAGCACCACCTAAATTCTTACAGACTATAACGTAATTGTCAATACGTTTAGCCTTGAGTTGAGGACTAACTTTATGCACGTTGAAGTTGTCCTTTATACCATACATGTTTTTGTTGTGGACATCAAGACATCCACCACTACCATGTATAAGTTGACTAGCAAATCCAGCCTTTGGTACACCAAAACCTGGAATATCCGACACGATGTCAATGATCTTGTGTGTCACTAACTTACGTGAACGGATAGCCTTCATAATGTCCTTGTAGATCTCATCACGATGACTGTCAATGTACTTCATGGCATCACCCTTGTTGCCCCAAGTCAGTCGATCATAACTCAATCCTAGTTGTCTCCACAGTGCCATCATTTCATACAGTTTGTACGTACCCTCACGGATACTAGCCTGAATGAAAGCAAAGACTTGCTCCATATTCTCAGGACTAAACTGTGCAAACTGACGAACCTGTGGATTATGTGTTTTGAACATATCCAACTCCGTCATATTAGGTTATCAAAGAACGAGTTATACAGTAGCCCAAAGATGGACAGTGGATATCCACCTGGTCTACCCGACAGTCAACGAGTCCCATCATGCATGATCAGTGCATGTCAGGTTTTATAGACTGTTGCAGGGTCTTGGTCTGTCCATCTCTGGACTACTGTAATAGTACCAACCAATAAAGGTTACAGTTGCCTAAGAGACAAGTCTGAAGTCTTTCTGGTATTCATGATCCTCGGTTCAAAAACATGCCTCATATAGCTGGCTTACGCTTGACCACCCGACACATCAATCGGTATGTGATCGTTTATGCTTCCCGACTCCGCAATGTTACCCACTGGTTTTACTTCTGTTATGACTTGTCTGTTAGACAACTGTAATAGTACCAACCAATATGGGCTGACCTGTTAGGTTTCTGTCATATCAGTTAATACTCATGGTAGACCATGTTTCCATAGTCTACCTAAAGTGTCAACTCATATCATACTCAGGTATCGTTA
>UEXM01000813.1_pt2 | contig 25610 bp, 9 predicted proteins | sample 1796661 | NCBI WGS metagenome assembly UEXM01 (sample SAMEA4772469, study PRJEB27181) | metagenome | reverse complement strand
TCTCAACTAGAAGCCGGATATATGTACGGCATCAAGCTCTTATTTGTCATCAACGGCGAGGTAAAAGAGCAATCGGAAGTTTTCAAGTTTAGAGTAGAGAAGTAATGTCAATCAAAGACCTATTCGGCAAAAAGTCTAATAAGATATTAACGAAGCAGAAATTAGATCAACTCACAGATGAGGTTGAATCGCACGATTACATTGTTTCCGAGAGCATTTCTAGAAATGAGTTTATTCCAAAAATAGACTTTTCTGATCCTGCTAACTTTGTAAAATATGGAACAGCAGAGCTTTATTATGAAGACTCCATAAAGTCTATATACAATACCTATCCATATGATGGATCCGCCGCTGAAAAAAAGAAGTGGAGAAACCAAGCTTCTTATTTTGATAGATACATTTTTGATAATGAACACCCAAGAACAACTGGGTACATTACATTAAACTCTGGTGCCGCCGTTGCAACAACGATTGCCGATGGTGGTTATAACTATGATAAGATTTCCAGCCCACAGTATGTTACCTTTTTTGGTGGACCAAACAGAGATCCATCAGTAACAGTAGGCGCTACAAAAGAACTTAGTAAGCAATACCCAGAAAACGGTGGTAATGCTAACATATATGATACAACCTACAACAGAGAATCAAACTTAAAGCTCTCTGGCGTCACAGGAAACACAGTAGAGTTTTTCTGTAAGGTAGATAACACAGACGCACTAACCTTAAACAACAGGGCTTTATGTCTCTTTGATGCTTGGAACGGAAACATAATCGCCGCCGCCGACTATTCAAGACTTGTTATCGAGTATGATGATACAAACAAGTTCTTGGTAACATATCGTTCTGCTGCCGGCGCAGGCTTTGAAAGAGAGCCTGTTGTTACCTCTACAAGCATTACGACAGCTTGGACTCATTTCGCAATTACACTAGAAGATTCTGGAGCCGACTGTGTTATTAAAGCATACGCCGACGGCGAACTTGAAAAGACGGTGACAGTTGCCGGTGGAGCACTCGGAGATGCTCTACAAAAAGAACTAGAAGGTTCTATTGGTTCTTATATGCATGGTCCAACAGCCGCCCTAGAAGCCGCTGGTGTAACAGCAGAGTTTGGCGGATACATTGGGCTTCATATCGATGAACTCCGCTTTTGGAAAGCAAAGAGAACATCCAAGGATATTGGAAGACACTGGTTCACACAGATTAACGGCGGCGTAAACACTGATGTTGCCAATACCGAACTTGGTATTTACTATAAGTTCAATGAAGGTATTTTCAATACAGCAAGTATTGATTCTAATGATTCTAATGTTCTTGATTATTCTGGAAGACTCTCTAACGGAACAATACAAAACTACACAATTACAGTTCGCTCTAATGGTTCTGCTATTGATGAACATACCACGACTACGCACACGAATACAGAGTTCAGAGATCCTATCATATACGCCGCAAACCCAGACGTTGTATCAAAGGTTTCAGAGCTTAAGCTAAAAGGTCGTGAGTATGATTACAGAAACGACAACTCCTTTTTCAAGAGTATGCCTGCCTGGATTCAAGAAGGCGACGGCGAGACTGTAGGATCCCCAGGAAACTTAAACAAACTATGCCAGGCTCTTGGAAGTTACTTTGATAAGCTCTACATGCAGATCGAAGTATTGCCAAGAATAAAAGACACAAGCTATTCCACACTTCAAGAAGGCAACCAGCCCTATTCTTTAGCAAAAGACTTATTGGAATCCGCCGGCTTTGTCGCCCCTGAACTATTTCTCGATGCTTCTATTGTTGAGGAGCTTGCTTCTAGAAACGAAGATGAGGTTTTCGAGAATAGAATCCATCTCGTTAAGAACCTTATATATCAGAACATATATAATAACATTGTCTATATCTATAAGTCAAAGGGAACTGAGAAAGCATTTAGAAATCTTATCAGATGCTTCGGCGTCGATGAGGAACTCATAAAGTTAAATCTTTATGCTGACAATACAGATTATAAGATCAGAGACAACGTAAGACATACGTCTCTTAAGAAGAAGTACGCAAACTTTAACCACGACCTTCGCCACGAAGCCAACGTATATCAATATCAAGATCCTTCAGATACAACAAATACAAGATCTTATATCCTAAGCCACGCCACAGACGTTGACTATATTGCTACAACGATGGAGGCCGAGGTTATATTCCCTAAAGACCTTCAGGGTGACACCCCAGCAGATGTAACAAGAAGAACATTTACAACAAGCTCACTTTTCGGCCTTCACGAAGCGGATACTGGAGTAGCGCAGGATGTATTAACCTTTACTGGAAATGATTATGGCAACTTCCAAGTATATGCGATCCGTGAAGACGAGATGTCAAAGAACGCAAAGTTCCAACTAGTATCAACAAACGGTTTCCCCGCCGCCCCCATCACCCTAACGTCTGACACTTTCTATGATGTTTATGATGGAGAGAAGTGGAACTTCGCTGTAAGAATTAAAGTTTCTAATAAAGAAATGGAAATTACAGACCGAGCAACCGGCTCAACTACTGGACCAACCTATGTACTTGAATTCTATGGCGTCAACGCCTCTCAGAACAGCGTAGAGGACGAGTTCACAGTCACTCAAGCAATCACCCAAGCAGATGCTCAAACCGCTCTAAGAGCCGCTAAGAGAGTTTACTGTGGAGCCCACCGAACAAACTTTACTGGCTCTGTCCTTGTTAAGTCTGACGCAAAGATTTCATCAGTAAGATATTGGTATGACTATTTGAACGATGAGACAATCAAGTATCATGCATATGATATAACAAACTCAGGTAGACTAAATCCTGATAGCCCAACACACTTTGGTGCTACAAGTCTAGACCCAACAGATCGAATCCAAGTTCCCGAGATTGAAACTCTCGCACTTAACTGGGAATTCGACAATGTAACCACAACAGATGGCTCGGGACGTTTTGTAACGATGGACCTTTCCTCCGGTTCTCTTGGGGAAGCAACAGTGACTCAACCTTACGGGTGGTTCTCTGAGCTTGTAGGTTATAGACACTCTGGCCGAGGTGACTTCTTCCCAACATCTAATGCTGATGCGGTTACAACAGAATACGTTTCATCAGCCAAGCAAGTTCCAATTGAGAATATAAACAGCGGAGATATGATTAATATTCTCTCTCAAGATGACGAAACCTTCACAAGAGAGTCTAGACCAGTCAAATACTTCTTCGCCGCTGAAAAGAGTATGTACCAGGCGGTGTCTGATGAGATGCTCAAGGTCTTCTCAGGTATCGCAAGATTTAATGATCTTATTGGTGATCCCGCAAACAGATACCGAATGACGTATAAGAACCTTGAAAAGCTACGTCAGTTATTTTATGAAAGACAGATTACTGATGTCTCTTCGTTAGAAAAATATGTAGACTTTTATAAGTGGCTTGATTCTTCCATCTCTGCTATGATGGAGAAGCTATTTCCTGCCTCGGCGAACTTCTCTCCAGAATTAAGGAATGTGGTAGAAAGTCACGTTCTAGAAAGAAACAAGTATTGGAACAAGTTCCCCACGCTGGAGATGAAAGCTTCAGATCCTATCGCCGCCGCCGCCGGCATTGAAGAACTATTATATGATTGGGACCACGGGCATGCCCCAGTCGATCCTGCTGCCCCTGAAGACGAAACCTGTCTCTGGCACAATGAAAGGGTAGAGCGAGACGACGGCAGAGTCACCTCCGGTGTAGCCGCTGTTGATGCCGACAGAGAGTCAATTAGAAAAGCAGTAGTAAGAGATTCGTATAGAGTCAGCAGAAAACTTTATGATAATGCTTCTTCCACGTTCTACGAGGGAAATACTTTTGCTCTCCGCAGTCTTAAAAAGCCGTACAGGTTTGGAGTTGAAAAGCATACTGAAATAAGAGGTGGTATCAACTACTCCGATTCTAAGAAAGATATCAACAATACAGTTCGCTCTTCAACAAAGATAACCTCAGCCGCCCAAGGAATTGAAATTAAAGGATCTTTACAGAACGATCCATCGTGCTTGGATTCTTTCTCGGCATTAAACCCAAAGGTTAAAAACACTAACCCCGCTTCGGTGACCGACGCCACAGCCGGCGGATACCTAAACCCAGTTAAGGGAGCCTCGTTACTACCTTTTGATTATCACTTTTCAACACCCAATGCTACTTCTGCCGGAGCAGTACCCTCTTCAGCAAACAGAACAAATATACACAGTGATTCTTATGGAGAGTTAAACGAAGTTCCAATGCAGGGTCCATTCACCAACCAATGGGTTGGAGGAAACCAGCATCGCCATGTCACATTAACAACGACTCAAGAGGATACCGCTAGACCAGAACTTTACGTTGAAGTTTCTGATACTTTACGCCACCCTCACGATGTTGATACAACAAACTACGCAGCAAGATATACAAGAGATGGATTAGCAAAGCGCCCACTCAATGTTTCTAACATTAAGACAGTTTCTGGCGCAACAGAGGATTCAGAGTCTAATGAGCTACCACACGGTAACTATACTCACGATTATCAAGTCGTCCAGGCCCACAGCAGAGATTCACAGAACAGATGGTTCGTGAAAAATGAAGGTGCTAAATCATTTACGTCAACAGCAGATTCCTCATTTATTACTGATACAACAAATACTGGAATATCATTCCCACTTACAGACTTTGAACTACCAGACAGAAACCTGAACTCTGCCGGCACATCTTTCGGCACATCAGATCACGTCTTTGTAAATCGCTTTTCCTCCCCCGGCTCACCCGCCGAATCATCAAGAGGATCCCTCGACGCAGAATCTGAGCAGTACTCTCCATACAGCAGTGTAAACTACAGAAACCTTTCTGCTCGACAACACTTAAATGATTGGCACACATATCACACCAGTCAATTTGGGCTCCGCAGCACCTATATGGGCGCTGCACCAACTATAACAGATGTAGGAGCTTGGCATAAAAATAATAGAAACCCAATTACAAGAATGAGACTGATCAACCCCAGCCTTCCAGACTCTTCTCACGCAACCAAATATGGTTTTGAGGTCTGTTATGATAACTTTTTTGTAGGGCATCAATTGCCAAGAAGCGATTGGCAGTATAGTTGGATTTATGCCGCTGCCGGAGATGGAACATCCACCGCCCCACTCTCTACAGTACATGATAGAAGATACGGATACACCTCCTCATATGCCAATATATCAGTAGACGCCGCTTCTTCTTTTGCGATTAATGGCTCTATTACCTACGCAGACGCAACCACAGCAGAGGTTCCATTCGTTAACCTTAACGAGATACTAATAGATCCAATCAGCCTTACAAAGGGTTTGATGGGCTTTGACGAGTCAGGCCACACAAGAACAAAACAAAATTATATTAATAAGTCTGAGTACTTAAAGAAAGAAGGCCCTGACTTAAACGCAATTCTTTTGTCAAGAAATGGACCATATGGATATCCTTCTTGGAAACAAATTAGAACAGGTGAAACGAAGCTTGTTAAAGCACAGAGGAAGAATAATATTATATCGTCTCAAGACGCACCGCAGACAAGACTTATAACATCTTCCGCTGGAGCCGTTTCTTCTTATGCCGACAACAGAGCCGACACATTTAAAAACTACTCAGAGCCAGCAGCTATTTGGAATAGTTCTATATTCACAACCTTTAATACAGATGAAAGTAAAGGAAGTATTGGAGTCAAGCATGCATACAGAAATAACCTAGAGTTATTCAGCAACGAGTCCTTGAACGATCGTCTCGGACTAATTGAAAAGGACGAGGAGCAAGTCTACGATAGACTAGTAAGAATGTACTCTTCTGCTACTCCTGATGTTACTTTTACTTCTTTGCTATACAAAGAAAACATTTTCCCCAATCACAGGTATGTTGCTACAAAGTATGTTCGTTTGAGAAACAAGTATACTGAATCAAGCATAAAGATTAAGAACAACTCATCAGGATATTTTGGGGTTGGAGATCCACTAAGGCAGCACATAAGAACTTTTTGGAAAGACACGTTAGACTCTAGAGCTAGAGACTTATATTCATACAATGCGCTTGGGTATAATTACAGCCCTCTTTTCTACGACAAGCACAAGCAGGTCGATAGTGTATGGGCACTTGATGATATAAGAGAATATACAGAATCAACAGATACGCTATCAAGACATGTCCTTGGAGACTTGGCATATATGGGTGACGCAAGATATGATGAGTTTATCTCTACTTTTAGACCTTCCGCTCCAAGCATAAAAGCATTAACCCTAGTTTCTACTCTTACTGTTTCTGAAATTGAAGATGTAACTTCTCCAATTGATTCATCACCGTCTATAATGACAAGAGTAGTCACGGCATCATACGGAGTTATAACACCAGAATCCACCCTCCCAGCATCCGGTGGAAGCCCATTTAGTCGTGGAGACATAACAACTTTGCTAAGCGACAAGGGTTCCAAGGGTTCCGCAATGCCAGTCCCCACTCCACGCCCAAGAATAATCACTACACCTCGCCCAATAACAGCCCCCGCTGAGCCTTCATCGGGTGTCTTTACCGGCGACTCTGAGTTTGACATGGGTCCAGTAGATGGGCCTTTAGGCGGCATCGCCGACGCAACAATCCCCGGCTCTGACGCCCACCCTGGATTTGACTTACCATTCGAACCTAGATCCCCCACTGTATTAATGCCAGAGTCCGAGCCTCCCCGCCCAGCACTTCAGTGGATTTACAATCCATATAATGCAGATCGCAGCGAAAAAGGCTGGTCTTGGAGAGCCCCAGATATCAGAGGAAAGAATCCCTGGTATAACTCCTATGACAAATACAATCTCGATATCAAGCATATTGGACAAAACTATGGAACCATATCCGAGTTTAGAATCTCCCAACATATGAAGTCCTACTCAGAAGACTCTTCAGGATTCAACTTCAGAAAAGAAAACTTTAACTTCTTAACTCTCGATGGCGCTAACCACGATTTTGACACAAGTGCCAATGTTACTGGTTCTGTAGAAACAGAATATTCGAGACGTGGCCTCGGAGAATTTACAGGATCTCAGTATCCTACAATCACTTCTGACAACCAGTTCGATTTGATAATGAACAACTCTTATATTAAAAACCTTTACGAGGGCTATAAGCACAAGAATCAGTTCTATTCTGCTGGAACACTAACCATAAACAACTCAGTGAAAGTTCCAAGACTTGTTGATAAAGTAACTCAGAATAGAAAAAATTCTTATGATTTATATAATTCCATACAGACTCTGGCAGAGTCAAATAGCTGGCGTCAAGTCAGACCATATAACGGTCTTCGCTCAGCAGCCTTAGAATTTAACACAACCATCAGTTCAGATGATTACATATATTCTATTGTTGATAAGTTTGAGTCGTCTACCAATGGCATATCCTTTGCTCAAGGAGCCACCGCTGCCGATGTAGATCCATTTACATTATCTTTTTGGGTAAACCCTGATGCGAATGCTTATAACAATAATGACTTTATGGGTTCGGTTTGTATACTGAATAGTACCGATAGAGATAATATTACAGGAACCGTAACTGATGAAATGGGGATTTGGCTTAAGTGCCCCTCTCCAACAACAGGAATCCAGGGAGGTCTAACTTTCTATATCAAGGACGCAATCGGGACATCAACAACAACAACACCCATCTCCCCAGCATCGGCTGTAACTGCCGACATCATGTATCACTTTATGAGCTACGATTCGGGGACAGACACACTAACTCCAGTAACTCTTGACACTGATAAATACAACCATATTGTATTACAATTTGCACCAAGAAGAACTGGTGCTTCTCATGCTAAAGTTATGATGTGGCTTAATGGAGAGAGATTGTACGGCATACATCCAACACTTCTTGGAGCGTCCCCACTCACAACCAAGAAAGCATACACTTCGGTAGAGATAGGAGCCGACGCTGCTGAAACAGCAGGTACAGACATTACAACTCAAATAGAGCCAGGCAACGTGATTATTGCCGGTAAGAATATGGTTGGAACTACCCGTGAGGATAAGTTTGTAGGAAGGATGAACGAATTAAGTGTATTCCACGGAGTACTAACAAAAGAAAGTATTGGAAAGCTATATGGAAAGAACACCGACGGTACCGGCGGTGGCACTCCAACAAATATTTTAGAAGAATTTTACAACTATGAGCTTACTAACATTTATCTTGACGCTGCTGAAAGAAATGACCATTTCGGATCTACAGCACCAAAGACAACTTCTGCCGCACTAGTACAAGTAAACATAGCCACTCAGGCAACTGCGGAACTTGCTATATGGTGGAGGATGGGAATCCCATCCAACAACTTGATAACAGAAGAAACAAGCAGTTATAGTTCGGAGTTCTTTAGCCGTCATGTTCACTCTGATCCAATTAAGTACATTGATAACGTAGTTAGAGATCACAGCGATAACACTGACTTTACAAGAAAAAGAATAACAATATCAGCAGATGTCGTAAAGAAGCTAATACCTTATAATGGCTTCTACCCTTCACAGAGGACAGTGCAATTAGGTAACTTATTCAAGGAAGATTACTTTGATAGTATTAAAAAGAGTATTGTAAATTCTGATGCAATGTACGATACACAAAGATTACAGTCTCTATTACAATGCTTTATGGCTCCTGGTATTTTATACAACTCATTAAAGTCTGGCATAGCAGTAGACTGGCCAGCGTTTACAAATGACACTGGATATGAGCCCGTAAATTACCTGGCTAAGTATGGCACTTACACTAGCGCAAAGCTTGCTGACATTACTGATAATGACGACTTATACACAGCGCCCGCTCCAAACTGGTACCACGCCAGAAAGAATCCTTATGCTGCCGCAGTAGGAAGTTATGAAACAGCAACAGCAAACAGCGATAGCTTCTTCGAAGATCAACCAAAGTTTGCCTCTGAAAAGGTTGCTCCCGAAAAAGCCGGTTTCGTAATTCTTCAAGAGCCAAACATTAGAATTCCATTCGAGGGCCTTCTTTCCCCGGAATCCAACCTTCCAAAGGGCAATAACCTAGAAATCTCTAGATTCTCTAATCAGAAAATCTTTACAAGTGTTTTACTTGATTTTGATGGATTTGATTGTGAAGGTAATGATGTATCTCTTGTTTCGATGGCAGAAGAAGACGATGGCTCCTTAACAGAGATGGCAATTACAATCCCAATAAGAAGAAGTGCAGATCTTATTCCTGGCAACACAACCACAGCAGTTGGAGAGTTTGAAGTCACGTCTACACCAGAACATGTCTTAAGCCGCCAGGTCGCAATAGACTTTGCCAAGAGAGTCAATGAAGAGGCTAACAAGGGAAACACCGGATGGGTAGCATTCCCAGTTCCGTCATCAGATTCTTTATCTCTCGAATCTGATACTTCAACACTTACCGCAGATAAAGACTCTGGAAGGTTCTATCCCACATCTCCCACCATAGCATCTAACATGACATGGCATTTTTATCAAACACTATTCGGAACCGGAGAATCACCAGACAATGATAGGCCCGAGTTCTCTGATGTCGTAGGAAAACTAGAAGAAGCTGGACTGGCTTCTAATGGACATTACAGAGTAAAAATGTATTATATTGGTATTCCAAAAAACAAGGAAGATTATAATATCTTTGACAATCTTCGAAGTCCAAATGTAGACTTATTAGTTGGATCTAGCGAAGCTAAAATAAGAATAACACAATACTATGCTGGTAAAGCAGGCGCAGCAAGCTCTGAAAAGTTTAAGGTTGGAGGGTTGTTGAAACTAAGATCTACGCTGACGACACTAGGAATTAAGTCTGTACACTCAGATGGTTCGGTAAACTCAACAATGGATATGGTTAGTTCTATACCATCCCAAACCACTCTAGCCTCTGGAGGTGTTGAAGTTAGCTCTATTTTCTCCGCCGGTCGTCCAAATGAAGTATTCTTTATGGCACCAGAATATTATACAGGCTCAATAAATGATATCACCAATACTAAGAGATACCCGTCTTTTAATGTTTCTAAACCATCAAGCTCCGAGCTTTATAAGAGAGCCATGCATAACTTCTTAGCAGAGATTCCATCATTCTTCTTAGATGGAGAAAAACTTACAAGCTTTACTTCAAAGCCTGAATCTGAGTTTAAATCAATGGTAGCAGGAGAGATATACTCTATGGATGTTTCTTGCTATAATCTCGGAGACTTAAAGACTTCCTTAAGCGCATATAGCGACACGCAAGGAAGGTACTACGGACCATCTTTTAAATACAAGAACGCAGATACATACAACTCAGCCGCTGAACTTATAGCAGACCCAGCACAGGCACCTTACACACCACCATACTTCCATGGTAAATCCATAGCCAGAATTACATTCACTCCTTCTGAGTCTAGAAAGTATAGTTTAGATGAGATCCTTGGAGGAATAGAGGTTCAATACTTTAACGAAGAGGCAAGACAAAAATTCAACTCAATAGTAAGAAAACAGAATAACAGAGATGATGATTCTGAGATTCGAGCTAACCTCTTGCTCAATGAGTCTGGCTGCGAAGAGTCCCCCGCTTATAAATCAATGATGAATCTCGATTCTTCCGTCGCACTCAAGAATAAAGTTGAAATAAAGTCTGTTGAATATGATGCGGTAACCAGCGCACCAAAATCCGCTTCAGATGGAGCTTTCGCTTGGAACATATCTACAAAGTTCGAATCCCCAGTGTTTAATTTCAACAATGCTGAGAATAGTTCTAAATTAATAACCATTGCCGATGACACAAGAGAGTCTGACAAGGAAGGCATTGGAATGTGGTCTGGGTATGGAGCACTCCCCAAGAGAGACGAAGGGCTGTTTATGAAGATCGAAGAAGCCCCCGGTGCTGGTTCTCTTATTGATGTTTGTGGTTTCAATAACCCTGGAATTGAATTAGAAAAGAGAATAGGCAAACTCGCATCTCAAAAAGAAATTAGCGAAGCAATTGTTCTGGTCCCATTTGTAGATAACGCAATCTCAGGAAGAACAACAAAAGTTGAGAATAAGAACTTCTTTAAGATTGATACTACAATTTTAAATAAGCAGAAACAGAACATGAAAGCTGGCCGACCCCCTGTAGTTTCCGGTGATTTTGGAATGTCTCAAGACATTGAAGAAACATCAGTTTCTAATATGGTTAAGATGATGGACAAATATTATATCCCACCACAATATAACTTTGAAAAATATCAAGATATTAACCCATTCGTAATGTATTTCATAGAGTTTAAGCACAATTTAAACCAATCAGACTTATCAGATATCTGGCAAGGAGTTATGCCAAACATTTCTGAAACAGCAGAAAAGGATAGCCAATCACTATCCCACGACTTAACTAAGGTTGATTTGTTCGGCGGCAAAGCCCCACCAAACAACGTAAGGTGGATGATCTTCAGAGTTAAGAAAAAGGGTAAGAATAACTACAGCAGTCTTTTGAAGGATGATCGCTTTAACTTTGACTTTAATGTTAGCGAGGTTGATAATTACTACAGCTACAACTGGCCATATGACTTCTTCTCATTGATTGAACTTGCTAAGGTTGACGCCGGCATCGAAATTTTATCAGATGAGAGTTTTGACGGAACTACCACAAAGTTTGGAGAACTATCAGAAGATAAGAAAGAAGATATATTAAATAATGTAAGTTCGTTTGTAGTTACGGAAGAAGAATAATGTCAGAGTTTTATAACAAAAAAGAAGAGGTTATAGAAATACAGCTTACGCAGTATGGTAAAGAACTACTTTCTAAAGGTAAGTTTAAGCCATCTCATTATGCTTTTTTCGACGATGACATCTTATACGATGTTACATATGCTGATGGAACTGAGTCGCAGAACGACTCTCAAGATAGGATACTGGAAGAGACTCCAAGACTAAAGGCTCAGTATGTATATTCTAGCATAGAAGAGTCAGTACATAAAAACATTGAAAGTGTTCGCTCCGGTGAAGAATCAATAAGAAGCGAGATACACAGACAGGTTCCAGCAAGTGATTACGCATTCTCTTCTCCTCTTGGAAATTCAAAGTTTACAGATGAATATCTTCCTGCATGGAAGATCTTACCCTTGATGGGTGAAATATCCTCTGCTACAATAAGAAAGTCAGGACTCTACCCAACACAGAATGTTCCTCTAATATCGATGACTGACGTTGAATATAAGACTAAGGTTAAAAGACAGTCTGCGGATGTAGATGACCTCGAAGCCGGCGAAGGCTTACGATTTATCGATCAAGACGGAGTAAAGAACTTTGATGACAAAAGTGTTGATATTATTACAGCAAGAGATTCTAAAATTGAACTTCGTGGCGATGGAATGTTGTTTGAAATAAAAGAAGAAAATGCTCCATTCGACAAAGACAACTTTGAAATAGAGTTTTTCTTAATAGAAGATATTGTCGATGCTGCTGCCGGAGGCACTGTAGAAAAACTTACCCCATTAAACATAACGCCAAAGACAAAAAATAATATAGTTAATGGCATTTTGTTAGATGAGGCGCAATCCGATATGACAACACCAGCTATTGATTCATCTTACGTTGAATACTATTTAGATATAGCAACAGACTTAGCAATAGACAATACAGAACTCTGCGATTTGATCGACAAATATGACAACAGGGATGAGTATTACACCAATCAAGAACTCGGATGTTCTCCAGCTTCGGAAACATCTCCCTCTAAGAAGGTATATGGAGCAGACCCATCCACACCCTCGGATGACTGCTAAAGAATTATGACAACTATTAAAAATGAAGGATTATTCGGAGAAGCAGTACCTACCGTCTTTATTGACTCAATCACGCTTGAGGACACTACAGCAACTCCTGCTGAGGTAATAAACCCACACATCAATCATGTAAGGGAAGTGAGCTTTATCGATATAGAGCCTCCACGCCTCAAGACGACATTAAATATAACAATGAAGGAGTCTGATAATCACATATTCTCTAGTTTAATCGGAAAAGATGAACTGCATGAATATTTGAAGATTGGTATCATACAGTCTAAAAGAGCCGATGTTCTATCTTTTGAGCAAGTTGAAGAGTTGATAATTTCAAACCCATCAGCCGGTGAATGGAGCAGTACCGCATCTGAAGGCTTAGACATAAGAACCGTAGCCTTGACAAACCCAGACTTTAATATCGACAGAGACGTGTATGAAACTCTCAGCGATGGAAGAAGAGTTTTCAATATTAACTTTTCTCAGTCATTTACTGTTCCCTCACCAGAAGGCTCTAATCCAGAAAACTTATCATATTATGTAATGTGTTATATGGATATGGAAGGCTTTTTAAGATCCTATGGAATAATGAACCCGTCTTCTTCAATGAGGGCTAATGGCAAGGTTGCATCAGAGATTGTATTCAAAGATTCAGAACTTACACCAACATCATATGTTTTCAGAAATGGCTCTGGAGAGATCTGGCCAGGTATGGTAATGAGAAGTGCCGATGGAAAGTATACGTCCCTTGCCACTGTGCTCTCCTCACCTGAAGAACTGTTTCTCACGGAAGTACCAAACACAACATTACAAGATTTTAGAATACTACGCCTCCCCAAAGAAATGGATATATCCTTACTATCCGAAGACTTGACGGAAATGTCCGCAAAGAATGTTTTTAGTAATCAAAAGAACATTACAATCGGAAGCGAAAAAGCGTTATCGGACATTAAAACATCACGCAAATCAGACGGAACAATAAATTTCTTATTTGAAATTGATGTAAAAAAGTTGCTTCAAAGTAAATCTCCGTTTGCTAGTGTTATATCCAACTCCCCCGAGAGTCTTAATGAAATTATAGAAATGTCTCAAGTTACTTTGTTACAGCTTATGAGAGTAAGATCGATAGAAAAAGACTCTTCTAACTCGGCTAGTGGAATAACAAAGGTTCCAGAGATCGCAAACACTCAAGATTCAAAGCCATCAATAGTGGCTAAAATTATTGCCGGCAATGCCTCTGCGTCTGATAATATTAGAAAAGTAAATACAAGCCTCACCGCCTCCGGCAAAGTTATTTATACTGGCACCGACATAGAATCAGCTAACATAACTGATGGTAAGCATTCATATTATGTAGAAATTGAAATGCTTGATGGTATCAAGGCGTACTTGAAAAATCTACTTTTAGAACTCACTTCTAACAAAGAAATATTATATGCGTATCTTAACGAAATTAACAAGCCATCACTGTCAGAGTACCTCACAGTAAGAAACGACCCACACGTTTACGACATATCAGAAGAGATTAGAGCGGCCTCAAAAAAGAAAGAAAGCAATATTAACAAGTTTACCGGAAAGATTTCTAAAAGCGCAAAAGAAGAAATGTATCGAAGATACCCACCCGGTAGCCCACAACCTTGGGTCAACCCACTCGCCATTTTTACAGAAGCGTATAGCGCAGTCTTTGGAACAAGCCCATCAATCGAGAGTAGGATTTCTGGCATGATATCCCCAGACACCGGAAATCTTAACGGATTAACCATGTTTGTTAAGCTTTACGATGCTTTAATAGAAAAGCTTTCATCTATAGTATCAGACACTATGGGTTCTCCTACAACAAAAAGCCAGAAGAACTTCCAATCCAGTACACCAACAGCTATTAAAGTAAGAAAGCATTTTCAATATATTTTAGATGCTAGAATTCCTGATAACGTTGGGTATCAATATATATCTACAGAAGTCACAACAAATGGACTTTCAACTATGTCTCTTAGAGATTGGGACCAGCGAGTCACCGCCGAGACTAATAAGTGGTTATCCGAAGATTCCACCTCTATAAGGATTCCATCTTTTTCTTCAAGAGCAGGAATAAACCAACAGATTTCAAGAAATGATTATTCGTTTTTATCACCACAGCATGTCCGATTAAGTGGGAATGTTTATGATACAAGAACTCTAGAACTAGGTGAAGAGCAATATTTTAAGATTTATGAAAGCATACACTCTTTTAATAGCAATAATGTTTTGCCTAAAAAGCCTGTCACCAACTCTAGCCTACTAGACTCCTTTTACCTTGAAGGCGCAACACTATACGATCCAGCATCGGTTTCATATGAAAGAACTGAAACAAGAGTTTCTTCAAAATCTACAAGCATTGGCACTGGATCAAAAAAGAAGACAACGATATTTGATGCGTCAATAGATGCTTTACCAGTTAAGAAAAACGCTCCCCTCCCCGGCCACAAATCACAGATGCCTGCCGGAAGTCAGATGTTCCTTTCTAGCTATTTTCTCAATTCTAAAGATAGTTCTGATATCAACTTTTACAACACAACTAGTGATGAAAATAAATTAAAAATGCTGTCCCACAATGAAGTGACAAGCTTGCCAAATCAAATACTTACAATCGCCGCTTCTTCAGCCACTCCAGAGGTTTCAAATTATAACTTCTTCTCACCATCCAAGACATCGGTTGATATGTCACAGAGTCCAATATTCCAATTAAATGTAAACTCTCTAAGAAGAGTTGAATACTTTACTGAAGATTCAGAGTGGAGCCTGTTAACAAGAGAAACAATTTCTGGACTATCTTCCGGCCAGATAGTTTGCCGATTAACCCCATATCATAATACAAAGCTTTCTGTAGGTTTAAACAGGAATCTCGTATTACCAATATATGATGAATTATTTTTGATTGATATTGGAAACTTCACATCGCCAACCGAAGCGCCCGTCGTCCCTATTAGGAGAAGAATCCTTTCTAAGTTAAAAGACTCTTTAGAGCTTTCGCCCCCAACAGAGTTTATAACAACAAATTTTGGACTAGGATATTTATAGTAAATCATGCCCGTAATAAGAGATAGACTAATTGAAGAAGAGGCAACAATATCAGTTGACACTGGCGAGCCTTGTGAGGATTCGGCAAGTATAGATGGATCTTTACCCATATATATCGGTGAGCCCATCGACACCCCACCAGGGTCTTTAGACACAGCATCCCCTGGTGAAGAATCATTAATAACAACAGCTACTCGCTTTGGAAGAGTTTCTAAATGTGTTGAATCGTTTTTACATGATTCAAACATCACTCCATCTAAATTACGAGGCTTTGTTGCTTCCTCAAATGTTTCTGATACTATTCGTGCCGGCTCCGGTCGTTTTTATACTGAAGATGCTCGCACTAGTGAATTAATCCTTTTTAATAAAAAACACTCTGCGGATTCCCTACCGTTTAGTATAACCCCTCACGATGAGGTGAGGATATCCGCCGACCCAGATTCGCATTACTCATACACTCAGAACATAACATTAACATATTCAAACAATCGTGCTTTTTACACTCAGTATAGTAACGCTATTCGCAATACACTAGAGTCAGAATACACAGACTCTTATTCAAAGGTAGACTATCCAGTTAGTAAATCATTTATTGACGATCTAGGTGTTACATCAAACCCTTCGTATGTTGACATAACTTCTTTTTATAATTTTTATCAAGAGGATGTAGAAGAAAAATATACTAATGAGTCAACAGTAGAGCAACAAGAAATTCCAAACTTTTATTCTTTATTTTTAGAAGAAGAACCTGAAGTCCCATCCGAGGTTTTATTAATGGAGCCAGACCGAAGCCTTGTTACACCAACCCCCGACTCATACTCTACCCCATCTCCCGCTGACTCTGCGCCACTGCTAATATCAGATAGCTCCGGCGATTCTTCACCAATGACTCTCGCCGATGCTCGTGCCGCAGGAACAGTAGTCGGAGGCCCAGACCCAATAGGAAGAGTCAGAGAGGTTGGAGCAAGAACAGAGTTGATTGCTGAGATTATGGAAAAGGGTATTCGCTCTTCCAATGAACTAGTGGTCAATAGATATAATAATATTTTCCTAATGTCTTATGACGTTGGAAGCTTAACAGAAATATCAAAGAACAAAAGTCTTTTTCCAATGTATGTTGATATAGAATTCAGCATGGACCCAACCACAGAACTAGCGGAGTATATGAAAGCTACGAAGATGGCTAAGATTATTCAAAGAGATGTTAGCTCCGGCTTCGAGAACAATATTGGATATACTTCACCAAGAAATGTTTCTTATTTTGAAAGTAAAGAAAACATTTTTCAACGACGCACCGGGGATCCCGCAGAAAAGCGTATCGAGAATTCTACTGTAAATAAAAGAGTAATGTCTTTGAATCAGCTAATATTAAATATTAATACTCCAAAAGACTCCCCGCTCAGAGATGAATCAACTTATTTTTATAGCGAAGAAGAAAATCTATCGTTACTACAACCAACTCCAACTCCAACTTTTGACAGGAGTTTAATGACTGAAGTTTTGAAGCAGAAAGTTAAAACACTAATCAGGCAGAAAATGAGAACATACAGGCAGATGGCAGAGGGAACTCCCTGCTATTCTGAGACTTTCTTATATAGAGTAGAAAAGCTCCGTGAAGATGGACAACTAGTTCAAAACTTCTACTTCTTAAATTCAAACGATATTAACTTACAGAAGTTCATAGACACTCAGGTCAAGTATGATCAGGGGTACAGATATAATGTTTACGGATACGAAATGATCATTGGTAGCAAATACAGTTACTCTGGTGTCGTTCCAACTAGACTACCACCGGGCTCCCGATCTGAGGCAAGAGTTACGCTAACTACAACCTGTAAGCCAAATGTGATGGTATCAGAAAACTTGATGTTTTCAAAAATAGTTAAAATCGTAGACAGTCCATCTACCGCCCCCGAAGTTGAATTTATACAATTTAAAGGTAAGAACCTAGTAAGATTGGCACTTAGCAACAGCAACGATGCTTATATTAAAACACCAGTAGTTATTGAGGAATCGGAAGCCGCAGAGGTAAATGATATTATAGCAAGCCAAGAACTTAACTCTGCCACTCCTCAAGTTTTTTATCGAGCAGATGATCACCCAACTTCTTTTGAAATCTATAGAACGACAACTAAGCCAAAAACTTATAAAGATTTCGCCGGTTTCCTTTTGGCATCGGTAAGCACAGATGTCTTCAAAGACACTCCACAGAAAGCAACATCAGCAGCTTATGATGATATGCTTCAGCCAAATACAAAATATTATTATATGATAAGAAGTCGTGATATCCATAACAAACTTTCTTACCCCACGCATGTTCATCAGATAGAAGTAATCAAGAATAGTGGAATCGTATATATGTCTCACGAAATCTGCCACCTAGATTTTAAAAAGACAAAGAATAAGAAAAGCGGTATTAATAAGTTTATAAAAATATCCCCAGCATCAGAACAGTTAGATATAAAACCTGAGATGTTGAGATTAACTTACGATGAAATGTCTCGATTAAACCTTGGAACTGCTGACGAAACTTTGTGGACTCGTAAGTTTAAAATGAGAGTAACTTCAAAATCTACCGGACGACGAGCCGAAATAGATTTCAGATTTACCCACAAACACGAAACGGACGATTCTTGACGATAAAAAGGATTATTTGTTTGATATGACTATTTATTTCGTATAAGACTATATGGAATACAGGAGATAAAGTACAATGGCGTTTTTAGATAATTCAGGAGACATAATCTTAGATGCAGTCCTGACGGATGCCGGTCGAGCAAGGTTGGCCAAAGGTGACGGTAGCTTTAGAATAGCAAAGTTTGCCCTTGGTGATGACGAGATCGATTATACACTGTATAATAGTGCCCACGCTTCCGGCTCTGCTTACTATGATTTAGAGATAATGCAGACCCCAGTAATGGAGGCTTTCACAAATAACACATCAAGTCTTAAAAACAAGTTGATGTCTCTTCCAAGAACCAACTTATTGTACCTTCCAATTCTAAAACTTAACGAGGCTGAACAGAACTCAAAGAGAGTCACAGCCGTCGATGCTGGCGTAACAGACATAAACATTCCAACTAACATGTATGTCGTCGCCGTTGATGAAGCCACCGAGTTGGCGCTACCAGGAACTCTTCTCGGCGCAGCAACAAACCTATCCGGTCAGGGTGTTTTGTTTGGCGAAAATCCATCCGCCTCTGCCAACGAGATTAGAGTTGATCAAGGTTTGGACACAACAGAGATTTCCCCATCATTTAAGATTGATTCAGATTTAAATGAGACGCAGTACATTGTAAGAGTTGACAACCGATTTGCTTCTCTAGCCAATGCCTCCGGCGCTCTTGCTTCTGTGTCTTTTGTTGATGACGACAACATTGCTAGCTATTACTTCTCTTTAGGAACAGACAGTACATATGTTTCTGATAACGAGGATACAGCAGCCGCAACTTCCGCCGCAATTCAGGGTCCAAGAGGCACAACTCTCAAGCTTAAGCTTCGTGCCTCCCTTGACTTAAACACAAGCACCTACCTATTTACACAGCTTGGCTCTGCCGTCGCAGACCAGATGAAGGTTGACGGCGCTTCAAACACTTACCTTTACATTGATTCAAATATTAGAGTAACAGGAGCAACCACTGGGTATTCTCTAGATATACCAGTTAGATTCGTTAAGAAGAACTTTTAGGAGTATTAAGACATGGCTACTACTTTCAAGACATTTATATCTGATGATGTCGTTAACTCAAGAACACTACTTCATGAGGCTATCCCCATCACCGGATCTATCATTTACGGAACATACGGAGTTGTCGGATCAGAGACACACGTCAAGACCTTCGCACACGGAATGTTTCAGTCCGTATATGACTACCCATACCTAAGCTCTTCTGCTAACCATATTTTTGATATGACTTTTGGCCACAGCGTTGACTTCAAGGGAAGTGGCTCAGTAAACCTCGACTCTAACTCTGACGCAACATACGACGGAACTACCGTTCTCACAACACTTGATTCTCACACTTATTACTCTAAGAGAAACAACATCTATAATCAGATGGCTCAAGTCTTAATGGGGCACGACGCATCCGGCGCTATTCAAAAGTTTGATATTGACGGCAACCTAGCCACTTCCGGCGATGGAACAAAATACAACGCACTCATATTCTTCAACATTGCTCGCCTTTTATCAAAGGACGAGATTAAGAAGGGAACATTTGAAATGCAGCTTGGTATTGTTGAGGAATACGGTCACACTGCCGGAACTGACGCAGCAACACTAACACAGACACAAGCAGCAAATATGCATGCTAGTGTGCTGACAATCAAAGATGATGGTGCAGCAACATCCTATAAAGTCAACTCCCCAGCCGGCGAGTATGGAATACTTAAAGTAACTGCTGATGACCTTGCTACTGGAGCCATTGAAGCAGACGCTGGGTATGACGCCAAGTGTGGCCTCATCTTTTACCAGGCAGGCGTTGTAGCATTAACACCAGACGTGTTCATGCAGTATCATTCAACAGCGTACAAGAACGGCAAAATCGCCATCGACGGTGGTGCTTTCACTCAAGCCGCTGCCGGCGCAAACGAGCTTGGCGTAATCATGGACGAGACACCCGCCGACTTAAACATTATTGAGTTGTTGGGAAGCAACAGTTACACAATGGATCAAGTTTCCGAAAGAATTAGACAGAGAATCAAAAAGGTCTGTTTCAACAACACAACAGAGCTTAACTCTTCAATCTACTTCTGCCGGGCTAACCATAATGACTTTAACTATAGCTCTAACCCATCTTATTTGGACAGCAGCAAGATTCGAGTAAAGAACTCACAGGATGACGCCCCAGTGTCATATGTAACAACAGTCGGACTTTACTCTGCTGACAATGAGTTGCTTGCAGTCGCCAAGCTATCAGAGCCACTTCGTAAAGATCCAACAAACGATCTTACATTAAGAGTCAGGCTAGATTACTAAAGGGGGGCTGAAATGACCACTTATAAGTTTGGTCCCAATGATATATTCAACAATCGCATAGAGGCGCATTCACGCCACCACTTCTATGTAATTGATGGAACTCTTTATTACGATAAAGCTTTCCCATCTGAAAATACAAGAACGGGTGCCGCTACAGACAACGTCCTCAATGTTCCAGATGGGCACATTTCGTTATACGAGATGAATGTCAATAGAGATATTGCCTCTATAGATGACTACATCTATCCATTTGTAACGAAGCAAGGTTCTTTAACCTCATTCTCTACAGTGTCAACTCAAGACTTTCAGAGTTATACTTATGGCACAACCATAACAGGGAGTTACCCACTTTCATCATCGATAAGCTCAGAGTATATAACAGCTTCTTCTGATACAGTTCACTCTCGCCGCTTAAAGTCTTTGAGGACTACCTTTGATAACTATGCTCACGTTAGCCCTCACTATGCCTATTCTTCAAGTTTAGGAGACAAAGAGTCTCAAGATATAAACTTAGTAAGCATACCTTCTATATTTTATGGAAGCCATGTTGAAAGAGGTACTGTAGATCTTAGGTTTTATATTTCAGGATCTCTCGTTGGACAACTTCAAGATACAAGGAAAAATGGAGAGCTTAAACAAATTTTACCAAACGATGCTAATGTAGGAAAGGTAGCCGGCGTCATATTATATAATGAAGGTATCGTCGCACTTACCGGCAGTTGGGATCTTTCAGCATCAACAGGGACTCACACTGATTCAGGCGCAACTGCTCCTAAATGGAGAGACTGGGGTGTAGCCCATTTGAATAAAACAAAACGTCTATATCCAGCAGTACCAGCAACCTCAGTGAGAGATGTCGCCATCGCAGGAGTGGCTGCCGTGGGTGGGACTTATACAGCCCCAACAAGTACAGCTTGGTCTATAAACTTTCAAGGAACAAGTTTTATTCCAACTATGACGCTGATGGCTCACGCCCCCAAAGGCGAGTTAAATCACTCTAACAACCCAACCTACATAGACAAGACTTCAATTGATGGAGCAACAACCTTATCTGGCGGCTCTTATATAGAAAATCCTAAACAAACCATTAAAAATATGGTAAAGTCACCTTATGCTGATCCTACAGGTAGCTTCTCGAAAGAGACATATATCTCAAAGATAGGCATCTATGACGAGGAGAATAATCTTATTGCTATCGCAAAGCTAGCAACCCCTGTTAGAAAGACAGAGGATAGAGAATTCACCTTCAAGATTAAACTGGATATTTAATGATCATTGGACTTGATGTCTCTACGTCTATAACCGGCGCAACGGTTTTAGATGATGAGGGTAAAACATTATATTGCGAAGCCTGGGATACAAGGAATAAGAACCACTACCCAGACATGTTTTATAAGGCAAACTTTATACAATCAAAACTGTCTGAAATAAAACACAACTTTAGTATCTACAATTCTCCTCATTTGGATGAAAAAAAAGATAGCTTGTTCATCGAGCAAACACTGAACAGATTCCGCCCCGGATTCTCTTCCGCTAAAACACTATTGACATTAGCAAGATTTAATGGTATAGTCAGTTATCTATGCGTAAGAGAGTTAAGCTTGCGACCAGAATATCTGGGAGTAACAACAGCAAGAAAACTTGCTGGGATCAAAGTTCCAAAGGGTGAAAACTCAAAAGACTATGTTTTGAATTTTTTACTTGACAACGAACCTAGTTTTAGTGTAGAGTATACAAAGCACGGGAATCCAAAGCCCGGCTCATATGATCGTGCCGATAGTTTAGTAATAGCTAAGGCTGGTCATATTTTAAGACTCGATGACGATAAAAGGTAAAATAAAAATACTAAAGAACTTCCTTGGACCTTGTTATAGGTCGAGTGATGAATATCTTTTTCGCTGCCCTAAGTGCGACCATCACAAAAATAAGCTATCCGTCAACATTGAGAAGGATAAGTTTAAGTGTTGGATCTGCGACTATCGTGGCAGCGCAGTAATGAGGCTCGTCCGCCGCCATGGAACTTATATTGATTATAAGGGCTGGCTGAAATATGTAGACGATGACGATGCCTCTTCAATTACCTTTGATGATATTCTAAGGAAACTAACCGGAGAGTCGCAAGAACTAAACAAGTCAGAAGAGTCAGTTGACTTACCGGAAGGATACAAGACGCTCGTCAACAATGAGTCGTTATCAACGCTCCCAGCAAGAAGATTTCTTAATAGCCGTGGGATTACTTCTGAGGATATACTGAAATGGAAAATCGGGTATTGCACAAAGGGCGGCTTCCGCAGCCGCATTGTTGTTCCGTCGTTCAGTCTTAGTGGTAATGTAAACTACTTTATTGCCCGCACATATGACGATCATCATAGAAAGTACATGAACCCAAACGTATCTAAGGACATTGTATTCAACGAACTATATGTTGACTTTACAGATGATCTTGTTTTAGTTGAGGGTGTATTTGATGCTATCATCGCAGGTAACGCAGTGCCAATATTAGGCACCACTCTCAGGGACGATAGCAGGCTGTTTAAGCGCATCGTCACGAACAAGACGCCAGTATACATCGCACTTGATAAGGACGCTCTAGAGAAGGAACAAGCCATCATACGGCGACTTTTGAGCTACAATGTTGATGTATTCAAGATAGACCTTGGTGATAAGCCCGACGTAGGGGAAATGACCAAAGAAGAATTCGCTCAAGCGAAGGACAAAGCAACTTTTGTGGATGATTCTGCTTCACTTTATAGCAGGATCTCATCTATTAATTAAGGAAGGTATATGCCTAAATTCGCACACATCGCAGACACACATGTCAAAAATCTAAAATACCATTATGAGTATAGGATCGTTTTTAAACAACTATACGATAAGCTCCGAGAAGAGCAGGTAGATTATATCGTTCACTGTGGCGACATCGCACATACAAAGACACAGATATCTCCAGAGTTTGTGGAGTTGGCATCTGACTTTTTTAGAAACCTATCGGCTATTGCTCCAACATATATTATTCTTGGAAACCACGATGGCAATCTTAAGAACAGTAGTCGTCAAGATGCGATCACTCCAATTGTTGAAGCTCTTGATTTAGATAACTTACACCTATTAAAGGACTCTGGAGAGACAGAGATCGGAGATGGAGTAACGCTAAATGTGCTTTCTGTGTTTGACCGGGACAACTGGGTATCTCCAACACGCAAGGATGACATTAACATTGCCCTCTTTCACGGATCTATATCAGGCGTAAAGACAGACACTGGATATATTATGGAACATGGCGAATGTCCTATTGATGTATTCGCCGGGCACGACTACGCATTCCTTGGAGATATTCACAAGACAAATCAGATCCTAGACGAAGAAGGTCGTATTCGCTATTGTGGTTCAACCGTTCAGCAGAATCACGGCGAGACAAACGATAAAGGATTTTTGATCTGGGATATTAAAGACAAAGATACTTTCTCGGTCAACCACCACCTTCTTAAGAACCCAAAACCTTTCGTATCAATCTATCTGACTCCTAAAGGTCGCATCCCAAAGGGAGTAGAACTAGAAAAGGGATCTCGCCTCCGTCTCGTATCAGAGAATAACTTGTCTCTTGATAGAATGAGAAAAGCTGTAGATGTTGCCAAGCGACGCTTCCGACCTGAAACTATAACATTTCTAAACCGTGCCGCAGGAGATCGTGGCGGAGTCGATCTTGATGATACTTTTAGTAAGGAAGATCTCCGAGACATAACAGTTCAAGAACGACTAATCAAAGAGTATCTTGCTGACTATGAAATTAATGATGAGACGCTAGAACGTGTATTCGCACTTAATAGAAAATATAATTCCGAAGTATCAGAGAATGACGATTCTAAGAGGAATATCAAATGGTCGCTGAAGGGCTTGTCTTATGACAACCTGTTCAACTATGGCGATGGAAATAAGGTTGACTTTGAATCACTACAGGGCGTCGTGGGCATTTTTGGAAAAAACTTTTCTGGAAAGTCTAGTATCATTGATAGCCTTGTTTGGACTATGTTTAATAGCACCTCTAAGAACAACCGAAAGAACCTCAACGTAATCAACCAAACTAAAGAAGATTGTGAAGGTAAGGTTGCTATTGAAATTTCCGGCAAGGAATATATTATTCACCGGAAGGCATCAAAGTATATCAAAAGACTCAAGGGCGAAGAAACAGTTGAAGCAAAGACTGACCTTGAGTTTTATATGCATGACCCTGTCACTGGCCAAGACGAATCATTAAACGGTCTTACGAGAGGCGACACAGATAAGAATATCCGAAAGTATTTCGGCACCTTAGATGATTTCCTTCTTACGTCTATGGCTTCTCAGCTAGGCTCACTTTCCTTTATTGGAGAGGGTTCGACCCGCCGTAAAGAGATTTTGGCTAAGTTCCTTGATCTAGAGATGTTTGACAATAAGTTTAAACTCGCCAAGGAAGACAGTTCTGAGATCAAGGCTCTAATAAATAAAATGAGTGATGTTGATTATGACGAACTTGTTAAAGAACAACGTAAACTTCTAGCTCTTAGCGAGATTCAGATCGACCGCAACCGCCGGGAATGCTCTCTAATAAAAGAGAACCTCGCAGCAACAGACGAAAAGATTACCGATGTTGAAGAGAAGATCTCATCAGTCCCAGTAGAAATTATTGATATTGGGAAAGAGACGCTACTGCTAAAGAACTCTGAAGACTCAAAGCTCAAGACAGAGAACGAAAATAAACAACTCCAAGCGACCCTTGAACAGAATGATAAGGAGATCGCAAAGATCGAAGAGTTCGTAAACAATTTTGATATTGAGGGCTATAAAGAAAAGAAAGAGATCGCA
>UEXM01001040.1_pt1 | contig 25618 bp, 22 predicted proteins | sample 1796661 | NCBI WGS metagenome assembly UEXM01 (sample SAMEA4772469, study PRJEB27181) | metagenome | reverse complement strand
AAAAAGTAAATAATATGATAGACTTAATGAAGGAAGAAGTTAAAAATAAGTTAGATACCGTTAAAAGATTACATAGTCATGAGTACGATCCAGACTGTGAATACTGCCGAGACAATGTATTTGTAAAAAATGCAGAAACTGCCAAACAAGAACTTCCAAAACTAAAAATAGAAACTGAAAAACTTTTATTTGAAAAAAATAATCTTGAAACTGAAAAAAATAATTTAAAACCTTCAGTTACCAGGCTGCAAAAATTAATAAACCTAGAATCTAAACTAGCATTACACGTAAAATATCAATCTGAAATAAAGGTAAAAAAAGTTACTAGAGAATCTAACATATCTTCTAAAGAATTAGATATAAAAAACACAAAAAGTTCAATTGATAAGTTTTTTGAAAATAAGCGATCTATAGTTTCAAATAATAAAATAAATGAAAAGATAGAACAAAAAGAATTAGAGTTAGAAGAAATAACTGAAAACTTACAAGAAGTAGCTTCAAAGCAACAACAAGCATATAGTGACATTAAAGTTTGTGAAAAAACTATTCAATCTATTCATGAGTCAATTGAAAGAGCACACGACCTAGAAGAAAGACTTAAAGCGTACGAATATTATCTTAGTGCAATACAAAGAGACGGAGTTCCGTACGAGTTAATTTCAGAAATACTTCCTTATGTTGAAGAAGAGGTAAACGTTATTCTTTCTCAAATATCAGACTTTTCAATACAATTTGAAACAGACGGTAGAAACATAAATACGTATATAGTATATAGCGATTCAGAAAAATGGCCTTTAGAAATGACTAGTGGAATGGAAAAATTTGTAAGCTCACTTGCAATACGAGCAGCATTAATAAATGTATCTAATTTACCGTGTCCAAATTTTTTAGCAATAGATGAAGGATTTGGAAATTTAGATTCAAACAACTTAAACGCAATTTTTAGATTATTCGAATATTTAAAACTAAATTTTGACTTTATAACAGTAATATCACACATAGATTTAATGAAAGATGCTACTGATAACCTTTTGGAAATATCAAACAAGAAAGGTTATAGCCATGTTGAGCACTAATTACGCCGTTATTTGATATTTATATATTGAATAGTTAGGAGTACTCAATGGCAAAAGTAATACGTTTTAAAGAACCTTTAAAGTTTCAACCTTTAGATTATAGAGGATTAGACACGATCCCCGTATTTATAGAGGATGGATCCCCAGACTCATATGATTATTTTGGAATAACTAGATTTCCAAGAGAATTAACGGCCGGACGGAATTTAATTTCTTTTACAGGTACACAAAATCTTGTTCCTGGCTCAGAAATAGCCATAGAAGTTTTAGATGCAAATGGCGATACTATACCAATCAGAACGTATGACCATATAGGAGAAGGAAACGAAAGAATATTTGCAATAGAGATCGGAAAAGAAGTACCTGAAGGAGATGCTCGAATCTCTATTGTAGGTGTTGCAAAAGGAAAAGTAGGTTTTGACTCAGAAAGGCAAAGAGATATTTCTGAACCAGCTCCTCCAAGGTATAGAGGAACATTTAATATACGCTGGACAAAAAGATTAAATTGTTATCCTAGGCGAAGAAACACCGACGAAATAGTATATTTTGAAAAGCCAGATATAACAATAGAAGAAATAAAAAGGCCATACTTTCAATTACACTATAACGCAGAGCTTTCAGCTTCAAACTCTAGATCTTTATTTACACTATGTTCTACTGGATCTGAAGGAGTAGTAAATACAACAGCAAACGTTAGGTACGAAACAGCCGGCGACAAATACTATTTAGTTTCAACAGAAGCTCCAGATTTTGGAGGTTTTACAAATGATATGGTTGGAGGAACAATTTTTATTCCAACCCCTCAAAGCCCTTTTCCAAGCGCGTTTAACAGTCCTACTGGTCCTGCACTATATAACGAAATAGAGACTGGAGATGGTACTGGAGAGATAGATGAAAACACTCAACAATACACTAATCAAGGAGCGTTTAATACAATTATATCAGAGGTTGTTTCTCCATTAAGGATAAGAGTAAATAGTCCACATACTACTTTTCAAGGAATAGGTAGAGCAAACCAAAAAGAAGTATTCCATAGAAGATTTAATGCTAGTAATTTTAGATTAGATTTTGCACAGTCTCCTGTTTCTAGAAGTAATCCATTAGCTAGTGGAAGTAATAACTTTGCAACATCATATGCAAAAGTTTCTTTTAATGGTTTAACACCGTTAGTTGGAGACGTGACTAGAGTAAAAACATTTATACGAAACGACCAAACAGCCACAGACTACTTTTTGGTTGGAGATAATCCTGTAGTTTCACAAAACTTATTAATACAATCTGAATCGCTGGTAACCAGGCATTCTGCAGGAGACTTTTCACAGTTTGGAGTAAGTGGATCAGTCGATAATTACTGGTCTGCTTCTTCATCTGATGGACTAGGGTTTGCAAATGAAAATTTACAGGTATTTAGACAACTAGTTGGAAATGTAAATAATCCAATCCCAGATTCATTACAAATAGGTGATTCTATTTTAGCCCATGAGGTTGGCCAACTTGATGGTACTAACCATATATTAGTAGACTCTACCATACCAATAGAACATAGGCAAGATCAATATTACCAGGTAGAATTTAAGTGTTTTGGTCAAAGGGTAAATTCTAATACTCCAATTTTAAAAATATACATGTATGGCTCGGCAATAAATGATGATGGAGACGATTTTGGTCAAATGATTGGTGAAATAACCGATATTGAAAATCAAGAATTAGTCGTTACAGAAGATCCTTTTAATGAATACGAAACATCAGCTTTACGATTTACCTATAAAGCAGATGCAACTGAATTTGCATATTTAAGGTTTAAAATTGAACAAGGATTATGGTTTTTATTTGACGTAACCGTTAAACCATATTATGAACACGGATATACTCCTCACTTTTTTGACGCGATAATCCCTACAACAAAAGCAAATGTAGGTCAAGTAGATGCTTTAGATTTTAAGTTTGAATTTTACAATGATGAACACAACAAGGCAGTCTATACTGCAGATATACCAAACATAGAATTTGACAATGAGTTTACCTTCACGGCAACTAATGCTTATTTTACTAGTGCAAGTATTGGAGAATTTATTGGTGCAACACCTATGGGTGATTCTGACTGGGTTAAACCATTTACTACTCAAGGAGACCAAGCACAATTTCAACCAAATCTTACGGGAAGTATATACCACAGTGGTTCTGTTGGTATAGGTAATTTTTTAACATCTGAACCAGGATTTCCTTTACATGTAAAAAAATTAACTAATGAAGGAAACGCAACATTAAAGCTTGAATCATATTCCTCGTCAATTCTACATTTAGCATCTGATGTTAATGGGGCAGGATTAGCAAACCAAAAAAATGCAATGGTTATATTTGACCATAATAATGCAACAACTTCTTCAATAATAGGATACACTGACACAGTTAATTTAGACCCAGGTGGAGCAACTTTTGATGGCGCTCCAGCCGGAAGTTTTACTATTCATGAAAGAAACGCAAACTCCATTGCCATAGGTGTTGGAGGAAAGGTTGGATTACAGGTAGCATACGACGGAAAAGCTGACTCTACTCCTAGTAGTGTATATATTGGGTATGACGACGTTTTATCTGGACCCTTTACTCCGTATCATTTTGGATTTGAGCTAAATGTTTCTGGAAGTATGATGGTTTCAAGTGGATCTATATATTATCCTCAAGCTCCAGGAGCAGACGCCGGAGCAGATGCTCAAATGATTGTTGTTGAAAATAATTTAGGAAGACTTGTTTCAATGTCATTTAGAGATACTGCAACTGCATTAAGTTTAGGAGCAGATAGAGACTGGTTTATAGCATCCAATTATATATCTCAGTCTAGAAATACAACAACAGGAGAAGGACGAGTTGTATTTATAGGGGATTCTTTTGATGAAAATAGTTCAATTTCAGTAAACACGCATATACTTCAAATTTCTCAAAGTGGCGAATCTCCACTTTCTAAAATAAGAATTGAAGGACTAAACGATAGAGGAGATACTACAGACAATAGTGTTTTAGTTGTAGATGCAAATGGTGACTTATACCTAACTGGTAGTTATGGAGTAGGAGGAACTGGCGGAGGTTCTGCAGATAATCTTGGAGATCACACTGCAACAGAAGATCTAGATATGGGAGGCTTTAGTATTAACAATGTTGAAAGCATCACTGTAACCTCAATAACTTCATCTCACATTACTTCTTCAACAATTGAAACTTCAGGTTCTAATATTTTTGGAGATGTTGGAGATGATACCCATGAATTTATAGGTAGTATAACTGCATCTCTTGACATTAGCGCAAGTGGTACTGTAATAGCTAACGAGCTACAAGTACACGGCGATATAAGCTCAAGTGGTACTTTAATAGCCAACGAGCTACAAGTAGATAATTTTTCCCCAATAAATATTTCAGCATCGGGAGACTTAGATGTAGGTGGAACAGTTTTCCAAACAACACAAGAATATGTTTTTAAACAAGGAACATTAAACGCAATTGCAGCTATGAATTTATACCAAAATGTTCCTCAGGCCCATTTATCGGATGACACAATATACCAACAATATGCAAATGCAGCTGATTCCAGACAGTATGTTGAAGGAATAAACGTACTACATAGTGGAAGTATAACTGGAATGAAGGTAGACTATACAATGATACATTGCTTTTTTATGGCAGAGAGTTGTATAGCTGTATCTGCTAGTGTATTTAGATCCGGTTCAGGTGTTCCAGGACCGTTTTATACTGATGCAACAGGTTTTGATGGAGATGCAGCATATGCACATGACACATTAGTTCCAGTTTCAACTCAAGTTGACCATGCACAACATGGTTTTAGTGGATCTTTAATTAACCTATACAGTGAAACTGGTCCAACACTACCAACTGACGTTTTTGGATCTAATGCGTTAACGAAAAGTTACTTTGGCAGAGTTTCTTGGGAAAGAACATATAATAAAGGTACCCATAAGGTTCATCCTGGAGATAGGCTAAAGGTAAACATATTTAAGTCGAAAACAGATGGATCTCCGGCAAAATTCCAAGATTCATTTATGGATAACCAAGGTGGTATACAAAACATAAACATAACACTTGAGGTATCATACGATAGAAGTGGTAGTTATGGAAATTATTACCCAGCATAAAGGAGATAAAAATGAATAATATTTTAGGATCTATATTTATTACAAACTTCTCTGAAGGATATCCAGAGCCGTTTTTTTATAGCCAAACAACTGGAAGCTATTCATTTGTAATTGGTGGAAATGGAAGCACTGACGGAAGTATTTCGATAAACCAACCAAGTGGAACTTTAAACCCTAACTTAACAGCAGACGCAACTCCATTTTTTATCTCTTCGTCTGGTAATATAGGAATATCAACAACTACTCCACAGTCTCTTCTTGAAGTAGATGGAACTGTTCAAACCCGAGACGTATTTGTTTCAGGACCAGACGGCAAACCTATATCTATTAAAGAAGGATTAATATCATTTTTTGAATCTACAGAAACTGATCCTTCCAACGGTGATTTTGAAGATGACAGAGAAAAAGTTAGATTAAGAGCGGTGCCAGGGTCATTTAATATAGCCTTAGAAATATCTGGTAGTGGTGGCTATACGTCTTCACTATATGTTTCAGAAAGTGGTCGAATTGGATTTAATACAGATGATCCGCAATCTGAGTTTGATGCCGTTGTAAAACAAGCACAATTTCAAACAAAAGGTAAAAGAAAAGGTCTTAAGATAAATGAAGACGGAAACATTGAAAGCTTTAATAAAGATTCAGAAACAGCTGCAACAGGTAGTGAATTTGTATTAAGATATTCTAGAGGGGCTGTAGTAGACAAGAGAATGATGAATTCAGTCTTTCCTTCAGCTATTTTTGCAAATGATGAAGCTGCAGTAACATTTTTTCAAGCTCAAAGACCCCAAGACCAAAACGCAATATTAGAAAAAGCAGAAGCAAACGGATTTAATGCTTTACCTCAAGTAGGCGATGTTATAGGATCTCTAAGATTTGTAGCTGAATCAGGCTCAACTGCTGTTGGTGAAGGATTTAACGATAGGATAACTGGAGAAGCAGCATCCATAAAGTCAGTTGTTCATAGTGCTGATGCAACAGGAGTTCGTGGAGATTTAATATTCAGTGTAGCAGACCAAACAGGAACATCAGTACAAAGATTTGTACTTGATGCTGGTGACAATCACGAATTTACAGGATCTCTAACAATTGGTGGATCAAGTACGACAGCAGGCGACATTACGTTAGAAGGACCTACAGGTAATCATATGGGTGGTATTTTTAGATATGGTACAAATAGTGCCGATCAAAAAATAGGTAGACTATTATTATATGATGACGGAACACAAAAGATAAGATTATCTGCAAAAGGATTTTCTTTTATAACAGCAACATCGGACGGTAATTCAGACAACACAAGACTAGGTATTGGAACAACTACGCCTCGAAATGATGTAATGTTAGATGTAACTGGAAACACGCATGTAGGAGGACTACTAGTAGTTACTGGATCAATAACTTCAAACGCAGACATTACAACAACTGGAACACTAGAGGCTGCTGTAAAATCATTTGTTATTCCTCACCCTACTCAAGACGGTAAAAAGTTAAGATACGGTGTACTAGAAGGACCAGAACATGCGGTGTATTATAGGGGAAAAACTACCAGCAATACTATTACATTGCCAGAAGAATGGACAGGTTTAGTAGACGAAAAGTCTATAACAGTACAACTTACTCCAATAGGATCAGATCAAAAACTAATAGTTAAAGAAATAAAAGACAACGCTATATTTATTAAAAACAATAATTTAATTTTTAAAGCAATAAATGCATTTTTTCTTGTTCATGGAACCAGAAAAGATGTTGCTCCACTAGAAAAAATAAAATAGCATGGCTGATATTAGAATAATACCAACATCAGGAGTAATTCAATTCTCAGGCTCAAACAACGAACAAGTTGCATTTACATCTGCGTCAATTGAATCTTTTCTTATTTCAGCAACGGCATCACTAAATCTTAACGCAGATTCCGGTGTAGTGGTTTCTGGAAGTTTTATATTATCTAGTTCGGTATCTACTAGTCCGTTTGTAATAGCAATGGATCAAATTGGAGGAGACGTAGAAAAGCTTAAAGTAAATTCAGAAGGAATTGTTGTTTTAGGAGCCCCAGATAGTGCTCCAACAGCAGTTGAAGGAGGTATATATTATAGTCAATCAATATTTTATCTCGGAGACGGAAATTAAAACTTTTAAAATTATATTTATATATGATACATTAGGAAAATAAAAAGGGAAAATAAATGGCTTCATGGAAAAAAGTAATAGTTAGTGGTTCTTCTGCAGAATTTGCTCACGTAAGTTCTTCTGGTAACCTTGATGTAGTTGGCACAATATCAGCAGCTTCAATACAAGGTACCTTGGGTGGTGCACTAACAGATGGTACAGGTATAGCAGATTTCACGTATAATGGATCAGCAGCCGCTACAGTAACTACTGATGATAGTGCTATTGTTCACGATAATTTAAGTGGTTTTGTAGCGAACGAGCACATCGATCACAGTGGCGTTACAATAACGGCAGGAGATGGTTTAACTGGAGGAGGTACAATAGCTGCAACAAGAACTCTTGCTGTTGGTGCTGGTACAGGTATTGATGTCTCTGCAAATGCAATTGCAGTAGACGTTTCTGACTTTATGGCAAATGGTTCTAATAATAGAATTGTTACCGCAACAGGTACAGACGCAATGAATGCGGAAGCAAAAGCAACATTTGATGGTTCCGTATTAAATATAACAGGTAATATTACTGCCAGTGGTGATTTAGATATTGAATCAACTATAACTGGAAATATCGTCAGTGGATCAACAATATCAGGCTCCTTTGTCGGTGATGGATCCGGTATAACTGGAATTAGCTCTGACTCAACAACAGGAACTTTAAGTGTAGATAATTCATCACTAGCATTGAATAGTGGAACTGAGTTTAATGGGTCAGCAGATAGAACAATATCTATAAAAGCAGCTGGTGTAAACGTAGACCAACTAAATGCAGCAGTAGCAGGTAATGGACTTACTGGTGGAGGTGGATCTGCCTTAGCAGTTGGAGCTGGTACAGGTATTGACGTCTCTGCAAATGCAATTGCAGTAGATGTTTCTGACTTTATGGCAAATGGATCTAACAATAGAATCGTAACTGCAACAGGTACAGATGCAATGAATGCAGAAGCTAACCTTACTTTTGACGGAAGTACATTAGATAATACAGGAACGTATTCTGCACATGGTTCACAAATCATATCTGGTTCGAACGCCGGAGACCTTAGTTTTGGTGATGTTGCAGAGGATGGTAGTCGTACTACAGTTAAGATAACAGATGGTAGTAGATTAGTTACAGTAGGCGGTGTTGATGCCGGTCTTAGTAGACTTACTGTAGACGGTGATTTTAACGCTTCACATATAACAGCCTCTCTTAATATAAGTGCAAGTGGTACTATTACAGCAAACGCTTTTGTTGGAGATTTAACAGGAACAGCAACTAATGTTAGTAATAATTTAACGGTTGACAATGCAACAATTCAATTAAATTCAGGCACTACCTATAACGGTTCTGCGGCAAGAACAATTAGTATTAAAGATGGTGGTGTAGATGCAGATGCTTTAGCAGCCGCTGTAGCAGGAAACGGATTAACTGGTGGTGGAGGTTCTGCACTAGCTGTTGGCGTAGGTACTGGTCTTGATGTCTCTGCAAATGCAATTGCAGTAGACGTTTCTGACTTTATGTCAAACGGCGCAAACAATAGAATCGTAACTGCAACTGGTACAGATGCAATGAATAGTGAAGCTAATCTTACTTTTGACGGAAGTCTTTTAACCGTTACTGGAGATGCAACCGTTACTGGTGATCTTACTGTAACTGGAGATTTAGTATCTCTACAAGTAACCAACTTAAACGTAGATGACCAGTTTATACTTATGAATAGCGGTTCAACTTCTGGAGACGGTGGTATTGTTGTTCAAACCGGAGCTGCTGGTATTGGTACTTCTATGTTTTATGATGATTCTTTAAAAAGATGGGGATTAGCATATGAAGATCAAGCAGCTTGGAACTCAACTGCAGTTGTTGCAGATTATCATGTTGCTGCAATTTCACAATCAGCTGGAGCCCCAACTGGAAACCCTGTTGGTTTTGGTGCCGATCAAGCATCACGAGCAGGATTAATGGTTGTAGATACAGATTCTGAGGACATTTATATATTTAGTTAAAAAAATAAAAAGGGTTATTATGGGAATTATTTCAAGGAACAGAGCAGAAGAGACAAAAAAGTCTAATATAGCTCTAGTTCAACTATCTAGAGAAGAAATTACAATACTTTTAGAATTAATAAAAAATTCTAATTTTGGTGGAAACATGATAGATTCAATGTACCATCTCACAGCAAAACTTCAAAAAGAATACATTAAAGGAGAATAGTTATGTTTAATTTAAGAGAATACGGCTTTATAATGGCCGCAATTCATAATACACAAATAAAAGGTTCTGATGCATTTTTTGTTGCTTCTATAATTCAAAAATTAGAAAGGCAAATAGAAAAAGAAAATAAAAAAATACAAAAACAAGAAGCAAACAATAATAAATAACCTTATAAATTATATTTATTGTATATAGTATTAATTATTGGCCTGAAAAGGAAGTGGGCTCGCCAAGAGTAACCAACCATAATTGGAGATATAATGCATGCCTAATTGGAAAAAAGTGCTGGTCAGTGGATCAGCCGTAGAAGTAAGACACTTAACCGCCTCAGGTAATATTCAAGCAAACGGAGAAACACATGTATTTGGAGGTGATGTTGGTATTGGAACTCAAAGCCCTGGCGAACAGCTTGAAGTTTATGCTAATGGTGCAGCCGTTGCTATAAAAATACATGAGGACGCTGGTACTCACCAAGCAAAACTACATTTAAGAAGAGGTGGTTCAGACTGGGAAATTATAAATGATAATCATTTAAGTATAGAAGGTGAAGGTAGTGAAAGGCTTAGAATTGACACAGCTGGTGACGTAGGAATAAACGTAACCAACCCAACAGAGAAACTTCATATTGGTGGAAATGTAAGAACAAACACAACTCAAGGTTATTATGGTTCGTTTATTCAAGCAATAAGTAATGCTGGAATGAAAATAGGTAATGATAATTACTCTGGATTTGCATTCTTTAACGATGATGGTAATACAGGTATAGGAACAGAAAACCCAACAAAAGCTCTTCAAGTAGAGGGTGATATAAGTGCAAGTGGTGATATAAGTTTTGAAGGAACAATTTTATCTGCATCATTTGGTGGTGCAATTCGAGGATCTGATGCATCTCCAATTGTATTTGGTGATGATATACGGATACAAGATAATGTTGAACTTCGTTTTGGAACGGGTCCATCTTCTGGTGCCACCACTGATTTTAAAATACTTCATGACGGCACAGATAATCATCTTACGGCTACTATTGGAGCTATAAATATTGAAGGTAATGGTGGCGCCGTTAATATATCTCAAATGGGAAATGGTCAAGGTATTAACTTAATTCCAAATCATAACCCATCTAACCCAAGCATAGGTAGCTCAGGTACAGTTCTTATATCGGGTTCAGCCCAGTCTCTTAACGGAATTAGATTAGATGTTAGAGGAGATATAAGCTCAAGCGCAACAGTAATAGCAGATGAATTTAAACTTGCTAATGGCGCCTTTTCAGTAGATACTTCTGGAGATATTACTACAGCTAATGATCTTACTGCAGGAAATTCAGCAGCAAATGATACTCATCAAATTACAGGTAAAACAAGGTTCGATGGTCACGTAACATCTTCAGCAGGATCTAATATATCTGCCTCGGCAACAAGCACAATAACAGCCGGAGTTGGAGCCTTTGTAGAATTACACGGAGTAGGTACAGAAACTAGTCTAGAGGTTGATGGACCAATAACAGGATCAGCATTCCAAGGAACAAAGCACATTTTAAAAGCGGCATCATTCTATATTAACGATGACCCAATGATTCAAAATTCATTATACTTTGGTGGAAATTTAGGACATCAAAACTCAAATTGGAACGACCCTCAAGCAGTTGGAGGAGCTATTTCTAGTACAGCCAACTTTGATATAGCTGAAGATGATATGAACTGGGGTTATATATTACCTTTTGATATATCTGGTGTTGAGGTACAATGTTCTTTAAGACCAGCTGGAGGTGGTTCAGTAACAGGTGATGATTTTTCACTGGCAATTTATACAGCAAACAGATCAAATGATAGTAATACAAATATTACGTTAACTAAAGTAGCTCATCAATCAGATACATTTAATAACGCCAATTATGCTACAAATGATTTAACTTATACTGGAAATTTAGATAAAGGATCTATGATATTTGTTGGCGTAGGATCTGAAACATCAGGTACCCCTGCAAAAAACGCAAGAGGATTAATGAATATAACAATAGTGGCGAGGTAAAATGGCAGATATAAAAACAATAACGGAAACAATAGCTTCTGGTTCATATGACACTGAAGAAAATTTTCTTAGAAATGATGAAATTCCAGAGGTTTTAACAATAAAACTTTTAAAAGAAAAAATAGATGAACTAGTTGCAGAAGTTAATACTCTTAAAGGAGACTAATGACTTATTTAACCAGAACATTAACGTTTAATACATCTAAAATATATTATACAGATACATCTTTTGGAGGAGAATTTGAAGTAATGATGGATTGGGAAGATTCTCTAATGTCAGCTTCAGCTGCATATGTTTGCGAAAACGGAGGAGATATATTAGAAATAGGATATGGAATGGGAATCTCTGCAGGATATATTCAATCCCATTCTATTTCAAGTCACACCATAATAGAAAATCATCCTAATATAATACCTAAAGCTTTATCATGGGCTTCAGGTAAATCAAATGTAAATATTATAACTAGTAGCTGGTATGATGTTAAAGATTCTTTATCAACCTATGACGGTATATTTTATGATACTTTTGGAGACCAAAACATGAAAAATTTTAGTTCATCCCTAAGCAACCTTGCAAACCCAGGAGCTAAAACAACTTGGTGGAATAATAATATTACAGAAACTAATTATTATAATATACCTAACGTTAATTATCAGGCAATAACCGTAGATCCACCAAGCAATAGTTATTTTAATAATACAGTCTATTATTTACCGAAAAAGGAATTTTAAATGCCATCACAAAATGCAGCTGCTTTCGGAATTATTGTAGGATCCTCACAAACTAATCAAGAAGAGGCAAGAGATGCAACTTCAGGTACAGCAAATAACGCACCGTCAGGAGACCAAACCGGCATGCAATATTTTCAATCTGCAGGTAGAGGCGGTGGTACATTTAGATACATTAGAACCTTTATTAGATTTGACACGTCTAGTATTACCAATGCTACTAATGTTGTACTAAACATACAAAAAGCAGCAGCTGTCTCTAATTCAGATGCAGACAACGTTTTTGTTGTAAAATCAGATGCTTTTACTGGAGAAGACAGTACTCTTGCCGACGAAGATTTTAATAATCTTTCTTTTGGAGCAGCAAACTTATATTCTCAATCAGCAACAGGAACGGAATGGTTATATGCGTCATCTGGAACTAATGATGTAGCATTAAATTCAGACGCAGCATCGGATATTAATAATAACAGCACCTTTACAATAGCCTTAATTACAGGACTTGATTTTAACGATCAAGGCTTATCAGAAGATGGAGACGTTACTAATCTTGTTAATTTTAGCGGAATAATGAAAATAACCTATGATGAAGTTGTGGCTGTTCCACCATACATTAAACTGAATAACGGAAGATATAAGTTAACGGCTGGTAAATTAACAATAAAGCAGTAATAAATAGAATAAAACTTGATATTTATATATGGCACCAAATATAACAACATTTAAATGGAACACGGCAAATTTTGCGTGGGATGATAATCCATATACTTGGGATGATGTTCAGCTGATTCAAGAAGTTGCTGATCAACTTGATGGTGGTGGATCGGTATCTAAGGTAGTTGATAAATTACCTGAAAAGAAAAAGAAAAAACTAATACGTTTAATACTTAAGAGAAAAGGTATAAAAATGTATGACGAACATAAAGAAGTAAAAGATATAGAAATAAAAGTAGAAGACGTTGAACTACTAATAAAGGAAATAAAGGCTAAAATATTAGCGGAGAATATAGATGTATAAATTATTTACTGATAAAACGGAACTATTTGAGTGCGATATTAATATTTCAGGAGCAAGTATGGCAAAAACATCAGCCAGGCTAATAGTTGAAACTCCAGAATTAAATTTACTTTTTAAAGGTAAAGTTGATTCTAATGGAAAATGTGTAGTGCCAATAAAAAAATTGAGAGGGTTAATAGATGAATCTTCTAAGGGAAGTATTAAATTAGAGGTAATAGCCGAAGATACTTATTTTATTCCATGGCAAAGCGACTTTGAAGTTCAACAATCAAAAAAAGTAACTGTTGAGGTAGTTAGTCAAAATCAATCTAAAAAAGAAACTATACAAGAATCTACTACTCCAAACGTTGTTGTTAGCGGAATAAAGGAAGAAGCAGTAACCTTATCAGAAAAGCAACACATAATAAATATATTAAAATTGCTTATAAAGGAAGATATAAACTTAAACAATCTCTCTGTAAAGAAAAATAAGCTAAATAAAATAGTAGCAGAATATGTTAGTACTAATCCTATAAATGAAGCAGGAAACGTTATCAACAATGTTGTAAAAGTACTTTCAAAAAGAAAATAAGGGTTATATAAATGGCTGGATCAGACAACTTTACAGGCCAAAATATTCAAGATACTTATCAACGAGTATTACAACTATCATCTAGTGGTCAATTAGCAGATGGGACAGGATCCCTTGTTGAACTACTAAACGTTACGGCATCTTTTGCTGTATCTGCTTCTCATGAAATAACCTTTGAAACATCTTCATCTTACGCGCAAACTGCATCAGCTGCTGAAAACGACTTTAATATTGCAAGCAATCTAAATTTTGATTCTACTGCGCCTCAAATATTTGCTGGTGGAGATTCAATGATGGTTCTCCAGTCAACTGGTGGACAAATTATAGTAAATAAAGATTTAAGAACGGGAGATAATCAAGGAATAAAATTTGGTGCCGGCTCTGATTATACGATAAAACATAATTCATCAGCAGTTGGAGAAACTAAAATGGCTATAGTAGAAGGTGCATCTACTCGATACACCTTTGGTATAGGAGGTCATCTATCAGCATCTGCAGGAGTTAACATTCACCTAGGACAAGGAGTACAGGGCGGAGGAGAGTTTAGAGGAGAGTCTGCAAATATACTTCAAGTTACTTCAAGCATAATTAGTGCAAGTTCCCACATACATACCTCTACATTAAAAGGAGGTGGAGATGAAGTATCACTAAACGTACTAGGAGCAATAACAGCTTCAGGCAATATAAGTGCAAGTGGAACAGGTTCATTTAGCGATGGTAGATTTGCAGAAAAGGTTGGTATAGGAACTACTAGTCCTAGTGAAAAACTCCACATTTATGGAAACGTAAACGATGATGTTAAATTAAAAATTGAAAATGATTTTTCAGGAAAAAATGCAGTTTTAGTAGTAGACGGTGGAAGTAGTGGAGATGCTATAATACATCTTGCTGAAGCTAGCTCGGTAAAAGGTATTATTACATATGATGGGGGAACAGATGTTTTAAAGATTATAAATGATGGCTCAACAGGTACTGAACATTTCGCAATGGATACGTCTGGTAATGTTGGTATAGGAACATTTTCACCAACAGAAAAACTACAAGTAGCAGGTAATATAAGTGCAAGTGGAGATATTATAGGAGTTACTGGTTCATTTGATTATGTTAAAACAGATAAATTACAGGTAGGAACAACAGGTGGTACAGATATATTAAGTATAGACGGCGGTGATTTACAATTAGAAAATAATAAACAAATAACATTTGCGGATATAGGAGATGGAAATACTGGTAGAGTAAGAATAGTTGGTAATGAAGATGATGATTTTATCCGAATGCATGTTGACAATAGTAATTCTCATGTGTTAGCATTAAATACTACTGGTGTCGGTATAGGAACAACTTCACCAGTCGAAAAATTAACAGTAATAGGTAATATAAGTGCAAGTGGTAATATAACAACAACTGAAATAACAACCTCAGGTAATATAAGTTCAAGTGGAAATGTAATAGCAGAGTATTATGATGCATCTCAAGGTGCAACAGGGTATAAATTAAATAATTCAAAAGTTATCTATGTAGATGATAGTTCACGAGTATTTGGTAATCGAGTAACAGTAACAAAAATATCAGGCTCATCAATAAGATTAGGAACACCAGGAGATTCAGCTCACGTAACAGCCTCAGGTAATATAAGTGCAAGTGGAACAGTTGAAGCTTTAGGATATTCAGGTGTACCTGTAGTATTATTAAATAATAGTGAATATTTAGGAAGTGCAACATCGGGAGATAGATTCTATTATGGAAATAATACTCAAGGATTGTACCATACAATGAATAATTTTATTTCAGTTGCTCCTGAAACAGGAGTAGATACTAGTTTAAATCAAGGAGCTCAACATAATTCTTTTGTAGTTCCTTTTGATGTAAAAGATATTGAATTTAGAGCTTCTGTTAGACTAAACATAGATAATTCTCAAGGAGCTTTTTGGATAGCTAAGAAACCAAGACAAGATGGTGGTGCATCTTTTAGTGATAATTTTCTATTCATGGCATCGGGTTCAACGATAGATAATGCCACTATAGGAGCTAGTAAATTCTATAACTGCGATATAACGGGAAGTCATCCTTACGTTACTAATATGACAGCTAGTGCTGGAGAAGAAATATACATATTTTGGAATCCTTTTAAAGTAAATAACAATACTGATGGTAGTGAAAGTATAGCTCAAAAGTGGACATGGACACTATCAGGAAAAACATCATTATAAATTATGGCAAATATTAAAACAATAACACAGGAAATAACATCAGGATCTTTATCAAATATATCTAATTTTCTAAATGATACAGAAACAAGAGAAAATAATGGAGATCACCATTTAGTTTATTTATTAAAAGAAAAAATAGAAGAATTAATTGCTGAAATAAATATTTTAAAAAACCAATAGTCGGTTAACAATAATATGCCAATACTATCAACTGAAATATTAAAACCAAGTTCTGTAACATCAATTGCAGGATGGGATACTGGAGACTTAACTCAATTTATAGGTAAAATAAACGACGGACTCGACGGCACTATCGTAACTCAAGCAGACGATCCTTGTGAGGTCACTTCCATTGTTTTTGGAGATCTTGGTTTAATACCTGTAGCTGCAACTATAAATTCAATATCATTGGTATTTAGGTGTAGAAAGTTTAGAGGCAATATGAAAATAACCTCTACTATTTCTGATAATTTAGGCAGTTATAGTGCTGTGCCTACCTCAGTTGAATCGCTTTCTTTAGTAGACGTAGAACTACCTGAATTAACGGTTAATACTGACGGAACGGCATTAACTACCGATAATGTAAACGGTCTTGAGCTAACATTTTCTGTTGCAGGTGAAACTGGATCAGGTGCTCAATTTAGGTTAATTTTAGCAGACATATTTATTAATGTATCAATACAGACTCCAATAGGAACTAAAACCATAACCATAGAATCTGGAACAATAACATTAGATAGCGGTAAAATAACAGTAGAATAATGATATTTATATAAAATGATTAAACTAGCAGACATATTAAACGAAGGCGTATATGACCCAGGTATATTTAAAGCGGTGTTTACGGCAGGAGGCCCAGGTTCAGGAAAATCATATGCAGCATCCACACTATTTGGTATGCCGGAAAAAATGCCTTTTGTTTCTGCACAGGGATTAAAGTCGGTTAACAGTGATAAGTATTTTGAAACTTTTTTACAAATGAAAGGATTAAGCCAAGACATAGCAAAATTAAAACCGTCAGAATATTCTCAAGCAATGGAACTAAGGCAAAAAAGTAAAAAAGTTAGAGATGCAGCTTTAAAAAACTATATAAACGGAAGACTAGGTTTACTAATAGACGGAACCGGTAAAAACTATCCAAACATAGCAAAACAGAAAAAACGATTACAAGAAGTAGGTTATGATTGTTTTATGATTTTTGTAAATACTGACCTTGATGTAGCACTTGAAAGAAATCAACAAAGAGAAAGAAAGTTACCAAGTGAATTAGTAAAATCTTCTTGGCAAGCGGTACAAAATAATTTAGGTAAATTTCAAAGTTTATTTGGTTCTAGTAATATGTTGGTAGTCGACAATTCAGAATATAAAGATTTTGCAGACGTTGTTAAGTCAAAGGCTAGAGAATTTGTATCAAGACCAGTACAGAATCATATAGCAAAACAGTGGATTAAAAAAGAAATAGAGCTTAGGAAATCAAGATGAGTTTAGGAAACTATTTAGTAGATAAAATTTTACTTGAGGAAACCAATATTAAAACTATTGTTGCAATATATCCTGGAAGATTTCAACCTATGGGAGCTCACCACGCAAAAACATTTAAGTGGCTCCAGTCAAAGTTTAAAGACTCTTATGTTGGAACAAGCGATAAAGTAAATTTACCAAAATCACCATTTTCATTTGTTGAAAAAAAGAAAATAATAAATTCCCATGGAATAAAAAATGTTGTAAAAGTAAAAAACCCATATAAAGCAGAAGAAATATTAAAAAAATACGACCCTAAAACTACTGCTGCCGTATTTATGGTAGGTTCAAAAGACGCAGGAAGACTTAAAGGAAAGTTTTTTCAAGATTGGAAAGGCAAAGCTGAGGTTGGATATAAAGATGGAGCATATCTCATACTTGCCCCTCATGTTTCAATGAATGTACCAGGATATGGAGAAATGAGTGGCACTGCAATTAGAAAGGCTTTAGGAGATAAAGAATTAAGCAAGACTGAAAAGTTAAAGGTTTTTAGAGGGATATTCGGCCACACAAAAAATTATGACTTTATAGTAAATAAGCTAGAAAAATTAAACGAAACAATTGAAGACTTTTGCCAAAATAGCAATATATTGGATATAATAAGTGAAGCTTCAAAAACGGCTCCTGGATCAGCTGATGTTGACGATGGACCAAGATATTTTTATGGTACTCAAAAATCATATCGGACAGATAATAAAGACTTAGCTGAAAAAATGGGAATGGAAGTCTTAAATTATATAGTTGGAGAAGAAGAATTTTTCCAACATGATACAGCATTTAAAAAAGATTTTACTGGAGGACCAACCGCTGCAGTTTCATATTTTCCAGTTGGAATTCCAGCCACGGGAGAAAAAAACGTAGTAGCAGGAACAAACTACCTTCAAGATAAAAAAGGAAGAGACGCTTATACTAGATGGAGTAGTTGGTCAAAATATATAGCTCAATCTGCTGGATATGAATTTTTAAACTTTTTAGGCGCTGAAATCTCGTCAGTCCAAAGTGTAAATGAGCCGATAAAGCAAGATAAAGAAATGAAAAAACTACAAAAAACATTGGACAAACAAAAAAATCTAAAACCATCAAACCAAAAAACAACGGTTGTTAAACCAACATCAATACACTCTATAGATGAAAGTTTAGGAGAATGGCTAGCTAACCAAATAATGCTAACTGAGGGTGGAGCATACGGTCACATGTCACATCCATTCGATGATAGAGGACTAACATTTGGAGATTTTAAGAATATTATTGACCTAGCTCTTCAAGGAAATCTAGATTTAGAAAAAGCAGCAACAGAAAAAACAGATGGTCAAAACTTATTTATTAGCTGGAATGGTAAAATGTTAGCTGCTAGAAATACTGGAGACTTAAAAAAGGGTGGAATGGATTATAAAGCCGTTGCTGCAAAATTTAAAGGTAGAGGTAATATAGAAAAAGCTTTTACTTTTGCAATGAAAGATCTAGCAAAAGCAATTGGAGGTCTTAATGCCAAACAACAAGAAAAAATATTTAATAGCGGTAATAACTGGGTAAATATGGAAATAATGTTTCCTGCCTCTGCTAATGTGATTACGTATGATGCACCATACCTACAGTTTCATAATGTATTACAATATAAAGATGGTAAAGCCATAGGGTCAGTTCAAGACGGAGCAAGAATTCTTGCAGGAATGATTACACAAATAAATCAAAGTGTTCAAAAAAACTTTTCTATAATTGGACCTAAGATTCTTAAAATGAAACCTCACCAAGACTATTCAGCAAAAAAACCTTATTTCACTGGAAAACTTAAAAAACTTATGAAAAAGTTTAACATGAAAGACACATCAACCTTTGCCGAATATCACCAAGCCTGGTGGGAAAACTTTGTTGATAAAAAAATGAAAGGTGTTGATAATACAATTAAGATTGGATTGGTTAAACGTTGGGCATTTTTTGATAAGTCATTTAGATTAGATAAAAAAACTATACCTAGTGAAGACTTACTTAAAAAAGCAAAAGAATTTGATAAGTTAAAACATGCAAACCAAGTAAAAGATAATATGCTTCCTTTTGAAACATTATTTTTTGAATTAGGAGCTGAAGTACTTAAAAACGTAGAAGGATTCTTAGCAGCTAATCCAGATAAAGCAATTCAAAATGTTAGAAAACAGGTAGCAAAAGCAATAAGTGATGTTAGAAAAGGTGGAGACCTTAAGAAATTAAATAGAATGACTCAACAATTACAAAAAATTAATGCTATTGGAGGATTTAAAACTATAATTCCAAGTGAAGGATTAGTTTTTATATATAAAGGAAACACATATAAATTAACAGGAGCATTTGCCCCAGTAAATCAAATTGCTGGTATGATGACTTTCTAAAGGAGAAAAGGTTATGAAAAAATATATTCCTGAACATAAAGTTCAAAGAATGAGAAATTTAGCAACAAAAAAGTTTGGTGCAAAAACAAAAGTACAAGTAGGTTATGGAAAAGTAGAAACAGACCATGTTGAAGGAGACATTTGGGAAGAAAGCGGAAAAACCTGGACAATAAAGAATGGAATTACTCAAACACTAACAAAACTAGACAAAGCCAGAAGTACTGCACTAATGCCTTTATTTTGCCCAAAGTGTAAGAAAAAACATATGAAAGGGCAAATGGATAAACTATTTTGGAAATTGTATAGTGAGTGTTCTAATTGTAGAATAAGTTATGAAACTAAATTAAAAATTGGTGGAAACTATATAGAATATGCAAATAAAATAAGATCTGAAAACGCAAAAGATTGGATAGAAGATTTAACTAAGGTTGCTCAAGATTTTATTTCAGAAACAAATAGAAAAGGTTATATTACTGAAACAGGAAAAATAGAAGATTGGTCAAGTCAAAATAAAGATGAAATTAAAACAATAGTAGACGAAAACGTTGAGAATATAAAGAGTCAAATAACTTCTCAGTTAGAAAAGTTGAATAACAAAGACTAATACTATATTTATTGTAGTATAATAAGAATAATTTACTGGGATTAAACTATGAATATAAAACAATTTAAAAAAATACTAAGCGAGGAAGTAGAATCTGTTTTATCTGAAGCTTCAATAACAAAAAGGTTTCAAAAGGCTGTCGAAGCTCTTCAATCAATACAATTAAAGCAGCAAGAACTTAGAAAAAAGTTTGTTGCTGAAAAGGATCCTAAAAAGAAAGAAACCTTTAAGAAATCTTTAATAAGCCTTCACAAGAAAGTAGAGCAAGCAGAAAAAGATTTTAATAAAGCGGTTACTAGTGAACCAATAGATGATTTAACTGAAAAAAGTCAAGGCCTTTGGGCAAATATACATGCCAAAAGAAAAAGAGGCGAAAAGCCAGCTAAAAAAGGAAGTAAAGCACACAAAAAAGCAGTAAAAGCTGCTAGGTCTATAAATAAAGAAGGCAAAACAACTTCTCCATATGGAGAAATTATGCAAAAATTAGACAAAGGATTAAAACAGGCTATAAAGTCAGGAGGGGTTCCAACTAGATACGCTAAAGATTATGTTAAATCATTAGAGTCAATAGCAAAAAGAAATGCTAAAAGCTTTTTTAAAGACTACGGAAAATTTACTGCCGATGACTTTGAAGAAGATGTAGTATATAATATGCAAAATGAATCTGTTTCAAAAAAAGGAATAAACGAAGATGTATTTAAGTCTTTTCTTAGTGATGACCCAGCATTTAAACTTCATATGGCAACAAACACAGATAATAGAAAATCTGTAAAGGCTAGAAAAACAGATAAAACATTTGACGATGGTGTTCCTGTTCTTAAATACATCGCAAGAGCTTCTAAAAAAGATTCACCATTACCAAAAGGTAAGTTTAAAATTATAGAAGACAACAAACATGGTTGGTGGTACTATCAGGTTGGAAACACTTGGTATGGTATTCAACAAAAAGATTACGGAACACCTCCATTTGAATACTAAATAAGGAGAAAAAGTTATGAGTATACTAACAAAGTTATTTTCAGGCGGTGCAGCTGACCTGGTAAAAGGCGTTGGCGGAGTGATAGATAATTTGCATACGTCAAAAGAAGAAAAACTAGCTGCTGAACAAAAAATTCAAAAATTAATATCTGACTATGAAACTAAGATGGAAGCCAATATAACTGATAGGTGGAAATCAGATATGAATTCAGACTCTTGGCTATCAAAAAATGTAAGGCCAATGGTTCTTATATTTTTAGTTGTATGTACAGTGTTAATGATATTTATCGATGCTGGTACAATTCATTTTGAAGTAGAAGAAAAATGGACTGACCTATTACAATTAGTATTAATAACGGTTATCGGTGCTTACTTTGGTGGACGATCATTCGAAAAAAGAAAAAAATAAGTACTAAAATTGTCTTAGAAATATATTTATATATATGAAGAAGACTAAAGGCCTTAAGCAGGTAATAAAAGACGAATACATAAAGTGCGCTCAAGACCCAGTCTACTTTATGAGAAAATATTGTCAGATTCAACACCCAACCCGCGGAAGAATTCCATTTAATTTGTATCAGTTTCAAGAAAGATCTCTTGAACAATTTAAACACCACGACTATAATATAATATTAAAATCTAGACAATTAGGTATTTCTACAATATCAGCTGGATATTCTCTTTGGCTAATGCTATTTCAACAAGATAAAAATGTTCTTGTAATTGCAACAAAACAAGAAGTTGCAAAAAACCTAGTAACCAAAGTAAGAGAAATGCACAACTATCTTCCTAGTTGGTTAAAGGGGGTTACTGTTGAAGACAATAAATTAAGTCTTAGATTTAAAAACGGCTCTCAGATAAAGGCAGTTTCTAGTTCAGGAGATGCTGGTAGATCTGAAGCACTTTCATTATTAATCATAGATGAAGCAGCTTTTATTAAAGGTGTTGAAGAAATATGGGCATCAGCACAGCAAACATTAGCAACAGGAGGTAAAGCAATTGTTTTATCCACCCCAAATGGTATAGGTAATTTCTTTCACAAAACGTGGGTAAAGGCAGAAGAAGGTACAAATAGCTTTAATACAATAAGACTTCACTGGTCAGTTCATCCAGAAAGAAATCAAGATTGGAGAAACGAGCAAGATGAACTATTAGGACCAAAATTAGCTTCACAAGAATGTGATTGTGATTTCATTAGTTCAGGTAATAGTGTTGTTGATGGAAGCTTACTCGAATGGTTTAAAGAATCTCAAATGCAAAATCCTAAAGAACAAAGAGGATTTGATGGAAATTATTGGATTTGGGAATCTTGTGACTATACTAGAAATTACATGGTAGTAGCTGATGTTGCTAGAGGTGATGGTAGTGATTACTCTACTTTTCACGTATTAGACGTTGAAACAGTAACTCAAGTTGCAGAATATAGAGGTCAATTGACCCCTAAAGACTTTGGAAACATGCTAGTAGGTGTTGCAACAGAATATAACGATGCATTATTAGTTATTGAAAATGCAAGTGTAGGTTTTGGAGCAATACAGAGTGCTATTGATAGAGATTATAAAAACTTATATTATACATATAAACAAGATGGAGTTACAGATGCCACGACTCAGTTAACAAAAGGTTATGATCTAAAATCTAGAAGTCAAATGACACCAGGATTTACAACATCTAGCAAAACCAGACCACTTTTAATCTCTAAACTTGATATTTATTTAAGAGAAAAAGGGTGTGTAATTAGGTCAAAAAGATTACTAGAAGAGCTCAGAGTATTCGTGTGGAATGGAAGTAAAGCAGAAGCCCAAAGAGGATACAATGATGACCTAGTAATGGCATTTAGTATTGGTATGTGGGTTAGAGACACTGCATTAAAATTAAAACAACAAGGTATAGAACTGGATAAATTAGCAATAAATAGAATTGGAAAATCATCTGGCGGAATATACACTAATACAGGTTTAAATAAAAATCAATGGAGCCAAAAGATAAACGGCTCAGACGAAGATTTAACCTGGTTAATTAAATAGGTTATAGGGGAAAATTATGGCAGATAAAACATTTTTTGGAAGATTAAAAAAAGCATTTTCAACATCTACAGTCGTTAGAAAGGTTGGAGATAATAAATTAAAGGTGGTAGATCCATCTAGACTACAATCGTCTGGAAACTTAGCATCTAACTCATTAGTAGACAGATATAATAGATTACACACATCTGGAACAAATAGCAATAGCGTTTATAACCCAAGCAATGCATTTGCCCAAATGAGAATGGAACTGTTTTCAGAGTATGAGTCAATGGATAGCGATTCAATAATTTCTTCAGCATTAGATATATACTCTGATGAATCAACAATAAAAAACGAATTTGGAGATGTATTAAAAATCACAACCGGTAAAGAAGAGATAAAGGATATACTCAACAATTTATTTTACGATGTTTTAAATATTGAATTTAATTTATGGCCATGGATAAGAAATATGGTTAAATACGGCGATTTTTATCTAAAGATGGATATTTTAGAAAAGGTTGGTGTGACTGGTGTTCAACCAATATCGGTTTACGAAGTCGTAAGAGAAGAAGGAACAGATCCAACAAAACCAGAATATGTTAGATTTATGCATGACCCTACTTTTGGAGGACAAGGTTCAAATTACCATAAAACTGCAACGGCAAAAACTTACTTTGAAAACTATGAGATAGCTCATTTTAGAATGCTTAGTGATACAAACTTTTTGCCATACGGTAAATCTGTATTAGAAGGCGCTAGAAAAACATGGAAACAGCTTAGTCTTATGGAAGATGCCATGATGATTCATAGAATTATGAGAGCACCTGAAAAAAGGGTATTTAATATTGATATTGGAAATATACCACCAAGCGAAGTTGATAACTATATGCAACAAGTAGTAAACAGAATGAAAAAAACTCCATACATTGATCAAAATACTGGAGACTACAACCTTAAATTTAATCTTCAAAACATGATGGAAGACTTTTACTTGCCAACAAGAGGAGGAAACAGTGGTACTAGTATAGATTCATTAGGCGGAATGGAATGGACAGGTACAGAAGATATAGAATATCTTAAAAATAGAATGCTAGCAGCCCTTAGGGTTCCAAAAGCTTTTGTTGGATACGAAGAAGGAGTAGATGGAAAAGCAACCTTAGCAGCTATGGATGTTAGATTTGCAAGAACAATAGAAAGAATTCAAAGAATTGCTACTTCTGAATTAACAAAAATAGCACTTGTGCATCTATACACCCAAGGATATACTGATGAAGACTTAGTTGACTTTAAATTAGAGTTGACAAATCCATCAACAATATACGAACAAGAAAAAATAGAGCTTTGGTCTTCTAAAAACAGGTTAGCTGACGATATGAGAAGCGGTCAAATGCTTTCTGAAGATTGGGTATATGATAAAATATTTGGAATGTCTGACGAAGAAGTTAAACTTGAACGAGAAAAAGTTGTTGAAGACACTATACAAAAATATAGAAGAAGTATGATTGAAAACGAAGGAAAAGATCCTGCAAAAGAGCCTACTGTATCTGAAGAAGCAAAAGAAAAAAATAAACGAGATAGACTCAGAGCTTCAGGAGATACTAGAAAAACAAGAGGTGGAAAAACAGATGCAGACGTTGGAAGACCCGTAGAAGGAGACTACTATGGAACAGACAATGGAGCTAGAGGAAGAGATCCGCTTGGTAATGAAAAAATGAAGCGTGACGTTAAAAATAGAGATAGAGGAATTAAGCACAAGTATAAAGGTGGAAGCCCTTTAGCTAGAGAAATTGCAAATTCAATAGAATTATTTAAAAATAAACCATCTATATTAAAAGAAAGTACAGACTTGTTAGACGAGTCTAATTTAATAGATAGAGAGTTAACATAACAGGAATTTTAATATATTTATATATGAATATAAGTATGTACTGAAAAAGGAGAACTTTTAGTGGGAAAAAATATAAAACATTCAAAGATAAAAAACACCGGGGTACTGTTTGAATTATTAGTTAGACAAAT